>Ga0228711_1006286_pt1 | contig 17726 bp, 9 predicted proteins | sample MedpolnodulmetaG_2_FD_177996 | JGI IMG/M metagenome (GOLD analysis project Ga0228711, IMG submission 177996) | Root nodule microbial communities from Medicago polymorpha collected in Santa Monica, California, United States - brown nodules | ecosystem: Host-associated > Plants > Roots > Nodule...
CCCAAACTCAAGTCGGTGGAGCTTCAATCAACTTGAGTTTGGACACTAAGTTGCGAAAACGTCCTGGAGAATGAGGTTTTGTGAACAAATCAGCCGGCTGGTCAAGCGTGCTAATGGAGATAAGATGAAGTTCACCATGGAGAAGATGTTGACGAATGAAGTGACAATCAATTTCAATATGTTTGGTTCGCTCATGGAAAACATCATTGTGGGCAATTTGAACGGCACTGTGATTATCAAAATATAGATCAGTTGGTGAAAACTATGATGTCTCTAAATCAGCAAGAAGCAAACGAAGCCACAATATCTCAGAAGTAGTATTAGCCAGAGCACGATATTCAGCTTCGGTGCTAGAGCGAGCCACCAAGGTTTGTTTCTTGCTACGCCAAGATATAAAAGAATCTCCAAGAAAAATACAAAAACCAATGGTGGAACGACGATCACCTGCCCAATCAGCATCAGAGTAGGCTCTAAGAATTAATGGAGATGTAATTAAGTAATGAAGACCATAAAATAAGGTACTCTTGATATATCGAATAATTCGAAGGACAACTGCATAATGTGTGGTACGTGGAGAATTCATGAATTGACTAACCATATGAACAACATATGAAATATCCGGCCAAGTAACAGTAAGGTATATCAGACTACCTACGAGTTGTTGGTAAAGAGTAGCATCATTAAGTAAAGTACCATCTTGAGGAGTAAATCGAATGTTGGGTTCAAGAGGAGTGTGTTCGATTTTACAATCAGTGAGACCTGCTCGAGAGACAAAATCAGAAGCATACTTAGCCTGTGAGAGAAACAAGCCATCGCTAGAAGATAATACTTCAAGCCCCAAAAAGTAACTTAATGTTCCAAGATCCTTCATCTCAAAATGTTGACATAAGAATTGCTTGAGCTCTTTAATTCCAATGGAGTCATCACCAGTGATAATCATGTCATCGACATAAAGAAGCAAGATAACTGTGCCATTTTCAATTTAAAAAGAGCAAAGACATGAGCACTGGAAGAGAAATTCAACTGAGTGATAGTCTTGTGAAATTTAGCAAACCAAGCTCTAAGGCTTGTTTGAGACCATAAAGAGCCTTACGAAGTCGACATACTTTGTTTTCCTGACATGTATATCCTGGCAGCAATGGTAAGAAGAGTTCGAACAGAGTTGATGCGGGCAACAGGGGCAAATGTTTCTTCATAATCAATTCCATATTCTTGAGTGAACCCTTTTGCTACAAGACGAGCTTTGTAATGCTCGATTGATCCATCAGAAAGAGTCTTTATTTTGTACACCCATTTGCATCCTACAAGAGTCTTATAGGAAGGAGGATCAACAAGGTCCCATGTGTGGGTTTTCTCCAATGCTTGTAATTCTTCCTGCATAGCTTGCTGCCAATGAGGATCTGTGGAGGCTTCCTTATAGGATTGTGGTTCATGATGGTGAAGCATAGTGGAATAACAATGGTAATCACGAAGATAAGGAGGTGGATTTCTTACCTTTGGAGGAAGCTCAATGGTGGGAGGTTCAGGATCAACGATCGGAACACCATCATTAGAAGTGGATTGAACATCGGAAGGGGTTGGAAGCTCACTAGAAGAACCTGCATATGTCTCTGAACCTGCATATGTGTCACTGGAAAAAAGATCGACATCAGGGTCAGTAAAGAGAGGAGTGGAAGTAGACGTGATAAACTTGAACTTTGATAAGGAAGAGAACATTATATGTTCCCAAAAGACAACATGATGATATATGCGGATACGCTGGGATATTGGATCCCAACATCGATAACTGTTGTGTTCAGTGCCATAACTAAGAAAACAACACAGACAAGCACGAGGCTCAAGTTTACTATATCCATGGGGCTGAAGGAGGACAAAACACGCACAACCAAACACCTTAAGTAATTTATAATCTGGTGTAGTGGAATAAAGACGCTCAAAAGGAGAGACATTACCAAGGACAGAGGAAGGGAGACGATTAATTATATGGATAGTAGTAAGAGCAGCTTCACCCCAAGCACGTTCTGGACAAGAGGCTGAGATAAGCATGGCACGGACTAAGTCAAGAATGTGACGATGCTTTCTCTCAGCGCGACTATTTTGTTGAGATGTGTATGGACAGGAAAATTCAGACAGTATACCCTGCTCACTAAGAAAAGACAAGAGTTTAGAATCACGATATTCCATGACATTATCTTGTCGGAAAACTTTAATGACTTTAGACAATTGTGTTTGAATCATTTTGGCAAAATTGATGTAAATTTGAGGAAGCTCGTGTCTATTTTTCATCATATATATCCATGTGAAACGAGAATAATCATCAATAAAGAGAACAAAATACCGAGCACCTCCCATAGTAGGTGTGGGAGCAGTACCCCAGATATCAGAATGCACTAGATCAAACGGTGAAGCTGAAATGGATGTACTTTTGTGAAAAGATAAAGCAGGTTGTTTAGCACTTTGACATGTAGTACAATCAAAAGACTTAATAGTGACAAATCCTAAATAACCTTTAGACACTAAAGGACGTAATTTACCAATTGAACAATGTGCAAGACGATGATGCCAAAGCTGGATGGAAGACTGTGTGGTAGCGGCACAAATGTTGGACTCATGAGGAATATGCAGTTCAATGAGCTCGTATAGCCTTCCAATCTTACGTCCAGTCCTTATGAGTTGTCCGATTCGTGGATCCTGCACATGACATCCAGAGGAAGAGAAAGTAATTTCATAACCAAGGTCACATAATTGACCAAGAAAGATAAGATTAAAATTTAGTTTAGGAATATGATATGTGTTAGGTAGGCTTAAATTAGAGAGAGATATGACCTGCGTGGCTTACATGCATAAGGGATCCATCAACAGTGTGGATAGAAGGGTTAATATCATTTTTAGATAGAGAAGAAAATAAATGAGACATAGATGTCATGTGGTTGCAACATGCCGAATCAAAATACCATTTAAAGTTACCTGCTGTTGTGAAAAGAGCATCAGGAGTATTACCGGAAGGAAATAGTTGTCTGAGAAGAGACTCAATGTTTGTGAAAGAGAATGATGACTGAGAAGATTCTTGGGAATTCATCATTATATCACAATAAAATTCAAACGAAAAATACAAGTCTTTATAATTGGCCGAAATAGACTTAAAAATGAAAAGCTCTCACCAAAATATTTGATGTAACTCCACACTTAATTAACTAGTGTTGGTGGTTGGTGATGATGGCACACGTGGAAATGTAAGGAAAATGGTGAGATCACAGGTGATAATATGATGCTTAAAAAAAATGTATAATTCTGATAGAAGGAACAACAATTGAAAATTCGTCGAACAGCCGTGGCAAATAAAAGAAATTTTGTACGAAACAAAAACTCAGGAGATTTAAAACTTAAACACCACAGGAGGGAAAAACAAAAGGTAATAGAAAGCCTAAGCTCTTGATACCATGTAGAAACTCAGAAAGATATAAAAGATCATTTGTATTTCATTGTGTGTCTCAAGTACAAGTAGGTTGTCCTATTTATATTATAGGATTGGAGACAAATAAACACAAAAAATAATTATACATAAATACTGATTACTAAGGGTGGCAAAACGGACCCGGCCCGTCGGGCCAGCCCGTTTAACCTGTCATTTTAGGCGGGTTGGGGTGAGATTTTAAGCCCATCTCTCTAGTTGACTCGCCCCTGTTAAGCCCGCTAAAAAAGCGGGTTATAGCAGGCATGGGGCAGGCTGGCCCGCGGACTTATTAAACTTTCTTAGTGACCGAATTTTTTATTTACACTCTCGGTCTGAGACTGATTGCTCTTATTCACTTGGGTTTAAGGTAAGTTTTTTTGCTCATTTATCTTAGTTGTTGTTTGTGTTGAGTGAACTTAATGTTTGTGTTGATCTCCTAATTTCTTCCTTTCTTCTTTTTTGAAGCCATGATATGTTATATTAGTTTCTTTCTTGTCTTAATTTCAAAAAACAAAAGTTTATATTTAAATATCCTTAAAATGGGTAAAATTGAACTGAATTTAGTTTACAGGACATTGTTCAATGTATGGTGGATTTATTTTGAAATTTGTGTTAGAGTCTTTATATTGAATTTATTGTTTTTATAATAGCAACGTATTTGTTAATAACAAACGACAAAAAAATATTTTAAAAAATAGATGGGCCAACCCGCCAACCCGCTAGTCCGCCTTTAGGTGGGGTGGGGTGTGAGTTTGAGCTCACCCCCTCAAATTGGTCCGCCCCGCCCCATCCCATTTTTGGCGGGCTAATAGCGGGTTGGAGTTAAACGGGGCGGGCTGCCCCGTATTGCCATCTCTACTGATTACTCCTAGCATAATTACAATAAATGGAGAATCATAATAACACCCCAATCATCCCTCTAATATGGTCATTTTTAATTCGGTCATGTATAATCTTATCACACATCAAACACAATATTCCCATCTTTGTTACATTTTCTTTATGTTCGTGTTGGTTTTTTCATTAAAAAAAATGGTTCTTTTTGGTCAAACACTTTATCTTATAAAACATCGTCGTTCTTACGCCCCTTCCAGCAAAAAATTTATTGACTCATGTGGTAGATTATAATTTTTTTTTTTTAAGGAATGGTAGATTATCTTTTATTTTGTTTTGAATAAGGTGCGGTACATTATCCTTAATTAAGGTCAGAATAGTTAATTTTGCAAGTGTAAAAAAAGTGTAAAAGGTCGACAACAGGTTCATTATTATGCTAATGCCCCCAAATAAGCGATAATTTGCTAGATGTACAAAATGATTATCAATTTGAAGTATTTAATCCATATGACACAACACGGTTCAAAGACCAGAAAAAACAATCATTGTGTTCTTTTCTAACATCTTAATATGTGGCATTATATGTTTATCTATGTCTCTCGTACTATTTATCTTATATAGTTTACTCGCATTTCAATGTACAATACAAAAATTGAAGAATATCATATTCAACATCGAAATTTTGATGTTGAAAAAACCGCTCCCAAAGAAAAATATCAAAACTTGGATGTGAAAAAGTGATTGTGCAAATACTACGTACCAAAGAACAAAGCATATATTTCAAAAACAATATATGAGTGATAATTGCAAAAATATCATTTAATTATACCATTTTATTGCAAAAATATCCTTAAAAAAATTGCAAAAATAATAAGGCCAAAAGTTACCATTTAATTCATATGCTAGAAATAATTATACCTACAAAAAATCAGCTGACAAGTTGGTACCATCTAGAGATTCTACATCTCATGGAATTGGTGATGCAAGCAAAATAGCTGTAGAAAGAGATGTGACATGAACCATAGATTTCATATGCATATGAGTAATACTGTAATAATCTATATATAACCCGTACTAATTTGAAAAAGTAAAATATATATATATTAAGGACTTTTACTATAGAGATCGTTTAAAAAGATTTCTTAACAATATAATAATACTGAATTTGCTGGTCATCTTTGCAATAAAGTTATGTAGAAATACTTGTTGTACAGTATAACAACTGTTGATTTGTGGAGATAAACCATAAAAAATGAACAATTATGTGTGGATTATTTGGAAGTTGTAGAATAAGTAAGTTCTTCTATCTTCTAATAGTGGATTGTGGAACCAACCATCGTTATGTTTCAATTATTAGGTCTTCTTTTGAATATTCTTAATTATATCAATATTATGAGTTTCCTTATATTCCTGGCTCGTAGTTTTGGTGGTTTTTTATAAGGAGGTAGAAGTAGAGCTATCAAAACGGCTGGCCTGTTTAACCCAATTAATTAGAGGGTTTGGGCTTTAAATATTGATACTGGATTTTAATAGGGCTTTTTAGCCCGGCCCTAAAAAGCCCGGTATCCGTTAGGGCTAGTCCGAACGGGCTGCGGGTAGTCTGTTAGCCCGCATAAAAAAAAAATCCTATAAAATATATATATTTTTCAAATAATTCTTTACTTAGTTGATTATCAAAGTAAAAAATAAAAGTGAAAATTCAATGAATTAACACAAATATAAATGTAATATAAAATCATATTTACTCGTTTCATTATTTATAATTTTAAAATCGAATATATAAATATCTATAACCATAACGTATCTAATTTATTTAAAATTGTTTTCCTCGCTGTTTTAGTTTACGATGTTTGTATGAAAATGTTTACAATTTATTTTTGTGCTACACATTATTTAAACATATTAAAAATATTATTTATAAAAAAATTATAGGAGTATTTTATAGTACCTTTTTTTTTTAAAAAAATGTAATTTTTAATACGGGCCGGCCCGTTTAGCCCGCGGTCCGTGTAGGGTTGGATAGTACATTTCAAGCCCGTTTTTCAATCGGGCTTTTTGACCCAGCCTGATAAAGTCCGAAGCCCGTTAGAGGCGACCCTAAACGGATCGGGTCGCCCGTTTTGACAGCTCTAGGTATAAGGGTGGATTTTTCAAGTATTATGAGTGGCAATCAAACTTAAATGACTATTTCTATGATGTAGGTTAGTTTAGACTCTAGTTATTTTTTTGTCTTGTAATGGGTTTGGTTACACATTATATTCTATTTTGTTTAAATTTTTTTTATATAAAACTTATTAATTAGTTGTTGAAGTAGCCAATCCACTTGGTAGATAAAAACTATTGAGATAATAGTTATTTTAATTCTTAAATGTGTAATCAATAGCCACAATAGTTCTTCAATGTATCAAAATTTTAAAATAGTCATTGATTGTGCACTTCGTTAGTCAAAATAGTCTCTTACGTTAAAATAGTCTATCAATATGCTGATATTAACTTTTTTTATATAGAGGTTGATATGACAGCAGGTAAATACTTACACTACAAGAAATTTGGCTATTTGCCAGGGGCGAAATCCCTAGCAAAAGCGCTAGAAGCCCGGTGAAAATACAATTTACCACGTGTTTTATGAGGGGTTGAATCCCTCACAAATCAGATCATCATAAATGAATAAACTAGAGGTTAAACCCCTAGCAAATGAGAATAAGTAAGTATATTGAAGGATTAATCAGAGGTTAACGTAAGAGACTATTTTGATTAACATAGTGCACAATCATAGATTAATTTAAAGTTTCGATACACTGAGAGACTATTGTAACTACTCGTTACACATTCATGAACCAAAATGACTATTACCACAAAACTTATTTGTTCTTTCAAAATACAATCCCCACAACATCCCTAAAGTAAACCTCACATCCATTATGGACAACACAAACCAAACAAAAAATAATTCTTTAAAATGTTTCAAATTTTTTTTTTAAAGAATTATTAGAAATTATGGTTGGACCTAACACAACCCCACACAATAGACATGTGAGGTGATAATTGCCTCCACTTATAAGCACTTATTTAGGCCACCTATTATTTAGATATTGAACCGCACTTTGATACCATTTTAAAAATCGTGGTTGTGCTTAACACAATATCATAAAACCGATTTGCGAAGATAATTGTTACCACTTATGAACACTTATAATTTAAACCATCTATCAACTGATGTGGGACACTTAAACAAGAATACCACCGTATTGTTGCAATAAATTGATTTTTCCATCATTATGAAAAACACCTACAATGCCCAACAACAAAGAACACACGATCTGTCGCGAGGAGATTGAATAATCCCATGTCATGAAAAGCAAGTTTCATGTTGGCAGCCACTACTGAAATAGTCTCCATGCAAGTACAAGGATTTTTGTAGTGGTTGCTTTCAAAAATTCATGGTTCATATTTGTTTAAGTGTCCCATAATGATTGAGAGTGAAGGTAGTTCTCACCTCTAAGTAATTTTTTTTTGGATTTTGTTAGGTCAAACTATAAAAATTCAGATGATATAAGAGTCTCTTGAAGATTCATTGCATCACATTTTATCATGTTTCTTCCCGTGGCCCATATTTTCCATCTAACAACTAGAATATGAAGCAATTTGAAATTGACAAAGCCACACCATCACAACTAATAATTATGAGTCCTATGTTGATCGATCAGCCGAATTTAGAATCTTGTCCAATATATCACCATAATATCTATGCTCCAAAAATATCCTTCATAAGTTTATAAATTGGCCGTTTCCCTTGAATATAAGGTCAATCACATACAACACACTTTAAAAATAAATCTCACATAAGACTAAAGCTAGATATCGCGAATTTTGTTATCCCGACAACATCCCGACAGGCTTAATTGTATTGCAGCAGACTTTTATTCATTTTCATCCTAACATAAGCTATGTGTATTTTAAACAATTTTAGGATCCAACGGCTGTGTATTCTTCGCTATACATTCGGGACATTTGCTTTCTTGATAAATAGCACAGCTCCTCACATAAAGCAATGAGATCCACATGGATTTCAATAAATAGAAGAGTAAGTGTTAAAAAGAAAGTATTTATGACATTTCTCTCATTTAGCCAATAATATCCTTCATTGCCACGCCAAAGAAAATGTAACCATATTTCAATTAGCATTCGAATCATTTTATTTGGTGTCTTATAAAATGAAAAGAAGTAAGCTTGTCAAACTTGTATTACTATGTCAACTTGTTTTTGTCTAGATGAAATTGACTCATAAATTCGTACGAGTTTACCTATTTTTTAAATAATATTAAAATTATTTCTTGGTGATGCTTTGTTATTACTTTTGGCTGGTGTCAAATACCCCTTCTACTTAACCCCAGTTCGTGATACTACTAATATATCAAATATCTGTAAAAAGTGTAATGCTCATAAACTGGTATAAAAAAAACATAAATTACCTCGCCAAATCATAAAAAATTAAAAAATTATTCAGAAAACAAGATTCTAATAAGTTTATGAAGTTATTAAAAGTTAAAACAGATCCAAAAAAAAAGGATTAAATGAGGTAAAATCGAAATGAATTAACTTGATCTTGATTTCATCAATTTCATCATGAGGTAAATTGCTCAAAATCTGGTTTAGTTCCAATTTTACCACCAATCTAATTACAAAGAATTTACGCCTAAAAACATAAAATATGATGATTTGTTTTAACATGCGATTTTTGACATCATTGAAAAGAAGTACGGTAGTAAACTTGTTGAGAAATGATATTTGTATAATCATTTTTTGACAACTTTTGTGACAATTTTCTCTCTCATATTCACATTATGTTTTTATTTTCTCTCTCTCTCTCTTAATTTGGTTTTCGTGTCAATACTTACTTTTCTTTGTAAATTAATAATTTGTCTCGAAAGTTGTCACCAAAATGGTTGTTCAAATAACACATTTCAAACTTATTAGTATCAAATGGAGCATAGTAACTCATCGTCTTCCTCGAAAAGACAATTGAACCCATGTCAAAAGATATTCTCTTCCTCGTAGGGTTCAAAACAGGCTCCCATGTGAAACATTTCTAGGGTTAGCTCCAATCAACAACATACCCAAGAACTTGAAAGGTAAATATCAAACATAGCAAGAAAAAAAAATTGGACGCTGCCTCAAGAAAGTAAGTGTCCACATTCAGTCCAAACAAATTGCTCTCCTGAAAGTTCAGCTTGAGCCCCTAAAAAATCTTATTAAACTTCTCATAATCATCTTTATACTCCAAATATCATCTCATGTGCTTGAGAAAATTAAGATAGTCTTAAGAAAATAGCTATATCTCCCGAATCAAAATATGAATGCAATTTTTATTTCTCTCTCATGCTGATATTTCTCTCTCCTCACAGTATTCCGCCAAGGCCTTGTTTTAATTGGTTAACTGCTCTATCGGGATGATTTCGGAACAACTTCTTTCGCTTTATATAGCAATCCTCTAGCCTTGATATATCACCAAAGAAACTGAACTAAATTTGTCGGTTTGGTTCGGTTTGGTTGATCGATTTGCTTAAAAATACAATTAAAATAATAATAATCATATTTTCACAAATTTGTATATCATGTATACAACATACTCAAATAGTTCATAAAACTTTGTTTTTCATGTTCTCTATTGTTCAAACTACTTTGTATAATTAACATGAAAAAACTAACAAGAGATGGATAACCACATCGACAATGAGGAAGGATAGATTAGGTGTGACTGGTATCTAGTGTTCTTTTTTTTAGTAGAAACGAAATAGAGTGTGAGTGATGAGATGTGATGATGATGGGAGAAAGTGAATGAATTAAGGAGAATTTTGTGTTGGACTTTAATTTTGAGCTTAATCATAAGTGTGTATGTGTGTATGTGCGCGCGCGAGGAAGGATAATATTACTAAAATGAGGAGTGAGGTTAGCATCGGTTCGGTTTATCGGTTCTTTAGATCTCAAAATTAAAATCCGAGAACCAAACCAAACTATATCAGTTTAGGTTGGTTCGGTTCGGTTTTGAACCTAACCAAACAAGATCAGATACTTTTTTGGTTTGGTTCGGTTTGAATTTTCGGTTTTATCCAAACCACTTACACCCCTAGTTTTGTTAATATAAAGCTCTCATCAAGAGTTTGACGGTGGACTCGCTAATTTTCAATTAGATTTATAACCGTATTTATAGGATGAATAGTATGTTTTTTGTCACTTTTTTTTTCCAAAATAAAAACTTTCTTTTTTATATCTCGTGAGTTTAGCTCAGTTGGTAGGGATATTGCATATTATATGCAGGGGTCGGGGTTCGAACCCCGGACGCCCCACTTCTTCACATTTAAAATGTGCGAGCTCTAGTCACTAGCTACTTGAGCAAACGAATTTAAAGAATTTAGGGTCCGTTTGATGGTCAGGATATGATAGAGACAGAATATGATATAAAGCTGGATAGAAATAGGATATGATAAGCATTAATCATATCATGTGTTTGATGCGCACATGATAACAAACATGATATCGTTATAATTAAATGAAAAATTGCTCTCATAATTAATTAAATATTGTAAAAATGACATGTTATTAATTATAATAGAAAATACATGCTATCATTATTTTAAAAATGACAATATTTTAAAAATGGCAGAATATCAAAATAATAAATAAGGAATGATCTTCTAATCCCATCAGGATAATTTCTAACCCAGCTTATACTCTTGATAGAAATTACAAAGGAAAGTTAGAATAAGATAGGAAAATGGTTTATTTTATCATATCACTTTGGTGCATCAAACATGAGATTTAAGTAAGATATGATTAATGTATCATATATCTTGTCTCCTTATCCCGACCATCAAACAGACTCTCAAAGTTCACCTTATAAAATGTGAGGTGTCATATTGTTGTCAATATTTTATTTCCAAATAGCATTTCTGATTTAACAAAGTTGTATTTCTTGTTACTTATATTCGGGTTGGTCGAAGATATGTATATTATTAACATATATCTTTTTAGGAACATATTTTGCGGACATTCAACATCCATTCTACATTTTGAGAGAGAAAGGAATAGAGGACGATGTAATGGGAAGAGGCCTGAGAAGAGAGATTGATAGGGTTAGAAAGATTGATTATCATTCATTTTGTTATCCACACAGGCTCAGTTTTTTAATAAAAAAGTTCGACAACGATATTTGTACATCTTTATTGAATGAATGCATGGAAACAAAAAGATGTACAAATATTATTGTTGAATTTTTATTAAAAAACTGAACATATATTTATAAAATTAATTATAATCACTATTCCTAACATATATATTTTTCTAATTAATCTAGTACTGTCAGTATGCAAATTTTCAGTAGTTTTTTATGTGCATACTGCCAAATGAGAGTAGAAGGAGTCAAGGAAAGAGTGAGTACATATACACTGCACATATAAATCTGCATCTGCATGCCATGCACACACAAATGAATTCTTATAATAAGTTGCTAGCAAATAGCTTTATTCCTCCAGTATATGACAGCATCATAGTACATATAAGTCAGATTTAATTATATATATGTGTGGATAGAACCTTTGTAAGAATACGTACAAAAGTAATTTACTTTAACAACTTTCTGAAAACGTACCAAACATATATGCAGCATGCAGAGTACTATTTTCTCTGTGTAAATAAAATACGTTAAAAGATACCATCTTGCTAGTTCTATCGCTTAATTTACTTCCACACCCCCTTTTGGCTTTTACTCTCCAATAGGTTATAGCTATATCATTTCTCTCACTAATCTCTCAGTGCCTCCACTCTCAAGATTTTTAATACTTTTCTTTCTCTATGTTCAACAAGTTCTTTCAGGTACGTAATATTATAGATACAATAATTATAGTTAATTAAAGATTATTAGTTAACTGTAATTTATTTATTTATTTTTGCAAATGTTATAATTAGTTAGTTGTTAGATTAATATTTACTATATTTGTTCGGATTTGAACTTATGATCCTGACTCGTTTAACATTAAACTCAAACCAATTAAACTATCCAACCTTCCAACAAATATGAATGAATTTCCAACAAAACTTTAGGTACCAAAAAATTTTCCATTTTCATTTAGTTTTTTCACCTTTCTCCCTACTTTCATATGAATGAATTTTTTTATTAATAGTTAATTAACTTCTCACTCTCATGATAATTTCTCTCTTTCTTGAATATTTTTAAGTGGGGTGTGTATCTCTTTGAATTTGTGAAGTTGAACTTCTTTGCCCCATTCTATTTGTTTCATGCAAAATCTCTAAATTGATGAATAACTCAGTCTTTGTCCCTAACAAAGCAGTTTGATTGGTGAATTTAGAGACATTATAGAAGAACTGAAATATTTATATTTTGAATTCGAGAAATCAACATAACCTACTCGTTAAATAGACTTGGATCACATCCCAAAAATTAGTTAAAATGATGAGAATACCCAGACATATATTTATATACTTAACAGCCCGGAAACCTAAACAATGTGAAAGCAGTTCAAAACCAACTTCAACATACTAACCTTTAATTACCTATAAAAAAATTTAACCCTAGCTACTTAAATTTGCATTGTTTTTTTTCTTCCTATATATGGATGGGTACACACTTAATCATTGTCTAGGTTACTTTCCCCTATGAGTATTTGTCAACTTCATAATTTCTTCCTTTGTTTTTGTGGAAGATTGATTCAAGACATACTTTCTAGCCGTTTCATAACCCCCTTTTCATCCTCATTAGTGTTTGGTGCTTGACATGTCACTTTCCTAGTTTCAGAAAATAAATCGAATAATGATAGATAACTTTTGTTTTATGTTTTATTTTTTTCATGATTTTTTTTATATATAAAAAGTGTACAAGAGATAACTTAACCCCCATCTTTTTTTTATCAATATAACATAATTTTTCTAGCAAATAGTTTAGATTCATCTTTAAACTATTTTTGAGGAGTCAGTATTAGATAAACTTAAGTCTTTAAGTTCATCACGATGTTTTTCTTTTAAAAATATCACACATGCGCGGTATATCACACTTGAAAAATGATTCATAGAGTACATAGTACTATAGCACAAAAGTACAGTGTTATGATTAAATTGTCTTACTCTATCATATATGCTACTTTTTTTTAGGTACTCTATTATGCTACTTGACAACTAGTATATATTTTTTACCTTTGTCACTTATTATCTTATTGACTTTTTGGAATTATGAAGCATAAGGAGGTGGAAGCGAGCCATGCAAAAATATCACTGCTTCAAGGTAGCAATCATCACATTTTATATTTCGGTTTTCCCCCGAAAGAAAATGTATTGGAAGAGTGGTTTTGTTGTCTTATTTGATTTGATTTTTTTAATTATTAATTCAACAATGATAGGTTGACACCCTTAATCTGTACATCCGTTTGTACCACTCTAAAAAATTTAAGTTAACCAAATATATGGTCTATGTGACCACATTTTTTTAGTTGCATGACCATTATTTTTCCAGAATTTATTTGGTTAACTAAGTGGAAAAATAGTGGTCACGCACATTTTAGTTGCGTGATCACATTTTTCAGCTTCTAAATAGTGGTCATGCAACTGAAAAAATATGGTCACACAAATCATATATTTGGTTAACTTAAATTTTTCAGTGTAGTACACTCGAGTATACATATTAAGGGTGTCAATCTATGTTTTTTTAATTTGCTACTCATTAGGATTATAAACCTCCATACTACATTTTTGGCCTGGATTGCTATAGTGGTGATGGAAGCATTTGAAGGTATGTCAAATTTCAAGCATTATTGTTCCCCTAGCTACATTGAGATTTATATGCATTATATTTTCTAAGTCAAATTGAATTTATTTAATAACTTGCGGACTAAACTTAAGCACAAGACACTGCAAAAAAAAATTTAGACAACAATAAAAAATCCTTGGCACAAGATGTATACATTACTACATGCATAATATTGTATGAAATTCTCTTGGATGATTTACCTTTTATCATAGTAATAAGTCTGAAAACACTTGTAAAAAAGATAAAAGATAAAAAGAAAAGGTGAAAAAAATCACACAAGGATTTTTTTTATTAAATCCCTAAAAAGCAGTCTGACCTATTCTCATTCCTATTTACAACTCATTCTGGTTTCTATATAAGTTCGCTCACACCGAACTATTCAAAAACCTCGCACCATAAATGATATTTAATAGAGTGTCTTTGATTGTCTTCCTTCTTGTAGTATGGTAAGTTCTCATGACAATGTTGACTACTTCAAATACCAATTCAACTATCAAAGTTGGAGCATAATTTCCCATCAAAGTTGGAGCGAATACCCATGAATCCAACTATGTTCTCATGCATGTGCCTATTCATTGTTATCATATATTCTTTAAAATAAAATTTGTTTCATTCTGCTGACAAATCTCCAGAAGTTATAGTGCTAAATCTTTACAACTTTCTCTTCTTGTGTATCGAACCATGACGGACAAGGAATGATAGTGTACGATAGCTTGCGACAATTGGGACAAGTTTTTTGTCCCATCCATATTAAGGTGAACCGTGATGTTTGCGTCGCCAATCGTGAATGCATTCCAAATGAAACCTATGACCACATCTCTTAACACATCCAAGTCTCTTTTCATTTTCCTTTTTTTTGCAAATCATCCAAACAGATCCCACATATTTCAGTATCATCTGCATCTGCAGGACGAATCATCCTTCTCCAGCGCTTACGTGACCTCGACTGTCTTCTTCGGTCAGATGATTCTTCAACAACATGAGGAATCATGATGATATAACTGCTGCTACTGCTCTTGCTGCTGTTTGCTGAAACTGAGTCATGGTCACTGCAAATACCCTTTCCCCTACCTTTACGATCATAATCATTGATGAGAAAACATATTATTAATAAACAGGGTTGTTTATTAAATCATCATTATTATTACTATGTCAATACGATGCATACATGAAAAATGCTAAATATTTCGTTCAACTCAAAGTAGAGGAAACAAAAAAAACAACAATTGAAACTTGAATAACAAATTAATAATATTTTTCCCTTTTTTTTTTCTTTTCATACTGCTATATTTGGTTGAAAATGAATAATGAATACCGTTCATTGAACTCAATACAGAGGAAAGCCAACAAAAAATTGAAACTCCGAATCACATACTAAAAAAATTTCCCATTTTGTTTTTTGGTTTTGCAAAATGATATATATGGGTGTAAATGAACAATGATTAACTTTTTTGAACTCAAACATGTTAGAACAATCACTCTGTTCTATGCGCAGCGAAAGTGCTTATTAAAAATAAGCTGTTTTGAGCAAGATGAATAACTAACAGAAAAATGAAAAATTGAAACGAGAGAAATAATGAATGGAGAATTTTTATTGATTCACACAACTACATATTTACAACACATGAGAGAGTATATATATACAACCAGATGTTGTAACAAACTCCTCTAACTAACTACATTGTGATTCTGAAGACATCAGAATCTGCACATCAGAATCTGTCTTCAGAAGCTTAACTTCAGAAGCACTACTTCAGAAGCTTCACTTTAGAAGCAATACTTCAGAAGCACTCTTCAGTTATTGATTACTATTCTAATACTCCCCCTTAATCATAACTGCTGAATATTAAAGACACTTAAATTCTTTCTCAGAAACTCAAATCTGTCAAGCTTTACTGCTTTTGTAAAACTATCTGCAAGTTGCAGCTCTGTGGGACAATAGTGCAGCTCAATCATTCCATTAGTCACCTGCTCTCTAATGAAATGGAATCTTGTCTCAATGTGTTTGCTTCTTCCATGTGAGACTGGATTCTTCGCAAGACTTATGGCTGATTTGTTGTCAATCTTCAGTGTTAGAGGCTTCATCACTTCACATTTAAGTTCCTTCACCACTGAGATTCTGAACGTAAACTCCAAACTCAATTGAACGCTTCTTAAAGCCTATTTGGATTAGAACTTGATCAATTTTCTTGTTCCATGCTCTAGGAGCCTGCTTTAATCCATATAGTGCTTTATGCAATTTGTACACCATGTTCTCTTTCCCAGCAATCTCAAATCTTGGTGGTTATGACACAAACACTAATTCTTCCAAGGGACCATTTAGAAATGCTGACTTTACATCTAAATGATAGAGCAACCACTCATTCTTACAAGCAATAGCAATTACTAACCTCACAGTCTCAATTTTAGCAATTGGAGCAAACACTTCATTATAGTCTATGCCCTGCTTCTGAAGAAATCCTTTAGCAACTAATCTTGCTTTATGCTTAGAAACTTGTCCATCAGAGTTCAATTTCACTTTGAATACCCATTTGACATCAATCTTCTTTTTCTTGTCTAGCAAGTTAACTAGCTCCCAAGTTTGATTTCTTTCAAGTGATTGTAGTTCTTCAACCATAGCTCTTTTCCACACATCAATCTTCAATGCCTCTTTGTAATTAATTGGTTCAACATCTGCTAATAATGCAAAGTGAGTGAGATCACCTTCATCATTCACTGCATTATCAGAAGTTATTTCACAATCAGTCAATCTTGCAGGTGGTTGTCTGTTCCTCTGTGGTCTTGCTGGTACTATGACTTCTTCTTGATCATCTTCAGTCACTTCATGATCCTCTTCACCTTCTGATTCATCACTTGAATCAGGATATATGTAGCTTTGTCTGATCTCACTGTTATACTCAGGTTCACTTTCCCATTTCCACCTCTCAGCTTCATTCACTATCACATCTCTACTGATGTGAACCTTCTGAGTCACAGGATTATAGAGTTTGTATGCACCAGTGGGATGATACCCTATGAGTATCATAATCTCACTTTTATCTTCCAGCTTGCTTCTTCTGGCATCTGGTACATGTTTATAGCATAAGGAGCCAAACACCTTGAAATGCTTCACTCTAGGCTTCCTTCCACACCAGGCTTCTTCTGGTACCTTCAAATTCAACTTCTTAGTAGGACATTTGTTAAGAATGTAAGCAGCAGTAGTAACTGCTTCACCCCAAAACTTGTGTGGCAGATTCTTCTGCTTAAGCATGCTTCTAGTCATATTTAGCAGTGTCCTATTCCTTCTTTCTGCAAGTCCATTATGCTGAGGTGTATATGGAGCAGTTACTTCATGAACAACTCCTTGGCTTGTACAGAAAGCTTCAAATTCCTTTGATGTATACTCACCTCCACCATCTGTTCTCAAAATCTTAATAGATTTATCACTTTCCTTTTCTACTAAGACTTTGAATTTTTTGAACACTTCTAAAGCTCCACTCTTAAGCTTAATAGTATACAACCAAATCATTCTTGTAAATTCATCAATGAAGGTAATGAAGTACTTACTACCACCAAGAGAAGGTACTTCAAAAGGGCCACAAATATCAGAATGAATGACTTGTAGAGCTTCACTTGCTCTTT
>Ga0228711_1006288_pt1 | contig 17726 bp, 10 predicted proteins | sample MedpolnodulmetaG_2_FD_177996 | JGI IMG/M metagenome (GOLD analysis project Ga0228711, IMG submission 177996) | Root nodule microbial communities from Medicago polymorpha collected in Santa Monica, California, United States - brown nodules | ecosystem: Host-associated > Plants > Roots > Nodule...
TTCCCTTCACTCTTTACTTACTGCAAACACAAAACACACACAAACACATTTACTTTGTTAAATTGTTTTTTACACTCTCAGACATCAGAACGTTCTGAAGTCTGGTACTAACTTAATCATTCCAAGCTTCAACTTGAGAATTACTTTTTAAGTTACAGAATAATTTTTAAAGGGTCACAATTCAAACCCCCCCTTCCTTGTGACTATTTTATCTACTTCAACCCCATGATGCCAATTGCACATCATAATCACCTCAATTGGATATATAATCTGTCACCATCAGTCATGAATGCATGAACATATGACTCGACAACAATGCATATGTTCACACAAACAATTCACCACATCATCATCATCCACATAATATATATGCAATCCTCAACAAATTCAACATATATGTATTCACCAAAAATTTCACAATCAATCAACATACATGTATTCACCAACAATTGCACAATCAATCAACATACATGTACTTACCATCATCAACAGCATACGGTTTCTCACATTCTAAGTAAAGGAGAAAATACTTCATACTAAGATAAATATCATTTTCAACGCATATCAATCACTTACTTATCTTCATATAATCATATCAAACTATCCACAAAAGATTTGCCAAGTATTTGGTCTTAAAGATCATTTTTGACAACTTCGTCTCTCATTTTACAACGTTAAAGTAATTGAGACAAATAAACCAAAACCAATTAAATAAACTCTAGGGTCTCGACTATGTATACACTTAGATCACATATGAGTGTAGTAGCGTATACATGTGCGTTTCACCGGCCAACTATGACAAAATCATCAAAATCACAAAGTTACGACAAGTTCGTATCATTTCTTCCATATTGCAAAACCAATTCATTTTCAAAACAAAGCAAGTTAGATCCATCATAGCATAGGTTAAATACTCTTAAACACCTTAATTGAACTCCTAATACTCAAGTTTTGAAGTTTGGAAACAAACCATAAGTTTTGGGTTGACTTAGAAACGGTTATGCTGAATTTTCGTAAAATTTTAACAAGACCACCTTGGAGTGTTTTCATCATAACTCAAAATCCAAAAAATTATTTTGATGTCAAACCAAATCCATTGGAAAGCTAACAAAATTATCTAAAACTTTCATGTTCATACCAAAATCCAATTCCAAGCGGAAAAGGGCGTAAAATAGTGAAATACAAAGGATCTGGTTCACCAAAATCGTGTCACGATTTTAGAAATCGTGGTGCGATTTTATGTCCAGTAACCACTAACATTCTGCCAACAAAATCATGTCACAGCTTCAAAAATCGTGGCACGATTTTGATAGCATCAGGTCCAAAAATCAGCTTTTCAAAAAGTGCGTTTTCCAACATTTCGCGCGTAAAATTCAAACCGTTAATCCGTTTTCGATGCCGTTTTCGCCTACGTGCTCCAGGCACTTAGCTCTGTCATAATCTACGGAAAAATTCAAGTTTCAACTATCCCAAAATAATTTTCCAGAACCTCACATAAACACTCATTTTTCAAAACGGTTAACAATCAAATTTTCACACAAAACTCCCGTTTTCTCCCAAACGATTAGACTAACACAACCACAACATGAAAACAGAAATTTTACTAAGTCTAACTCATCCAACAATACCAAAAACTCAGTCAAAAACTTCACATATCAAAAGTTCATTTTGGTCTTTCACATGAACAACTCAACACAAACTTCACCAATTCAAACAACAACTTCACAAAATGGAATACCAATGGTATAAATCAACAACAACAACATATCCAATTCTACAACGACTTCATTTAAACATGAATTCATCACAATACAACAACACAATATCACAATTCATCAATTTGAGCATAATTCACAAAGTACCCATTTCTATATAACATGAGCATGCAAATTCATCATCAACAATTCAATTATCATCAATTTTACATACCCAAACATAGCACTAAAACAAGAGCACGAATTTCAACAATTAAGTTCACAATAATCACTTATCTCAATTAAGCACTTTTGAATATAATTAGAGAAGAGATTACAACTAAGAGATTATGATAGAAAACTAGTCCCCTTACCTCAATAAGCAATAATCCTAGCAAAAGGTTCAATTAAGCTCCTAGGATCTCTATCACCTCTTGGTTCCTCAAGCTTCTCTCTTCAAACCCTCTTCTCTTCCTCTTGCTCTTTCTCTCTCTACATCTTCTCAAAATCTTTTAAATGAATGTGAACCCTAATTCTCTTAATGACTAAAGTTTAAATAGTGTCCACACTAATGGGCTTAACCCTTAAAAGTCTAATGGGCTCAAAATTCTTATAAACTAACTCCAAAAGTTTCTATCCACGGTTAAAAGTTACCGAATAATTACCGGTTCAAAACTAATTACCACCACTGAATAGTAACTTAGTAAAAAATAGTTCTCACTTGAAACAATAAAAATAACCCTCACCATGAATTTACTAATTTACCCTTACTCACAAAATGATCAAAATATCCCTGAGTCTAAAATGACCATAATACCCTTCTAACACCGAAATTCACTAATCCTAACCCAAAATACACACAAAGGCAATTAATCACATATAAGCACATATAAACACATATTAAATAATTAAAAACAAATCTAATGAAAAATCGGGTTGTTACACTTCTTAACGCAACAAGTATACTCTTTGATATGTCTCGTGCTGGTGCTAATGATAATCATCATCTAAGGACAACAAGATCTTGCAGACATCAGAAGGTTGTAGCCAACACGCCTCTATGGACATTGAAGAAACGAAGAAAAAGAATGAAGTTGAAACAGGGAGGGAACAAAGTCATAATGAAAGAGTTGTTAGGAATTTTGATTTCAATGAATTTCGAACGGAAGATGTTGCAGATGAATGAAACCAACTGGTCTTTCGTTTTCTAATTTAGGTGATTTGAACTCGTTGTTCTCTTTATTTTAGGGTCTTTGTTCTGTTCAAAGAAAATGATTTGTTTTATCCTAGATATTAATCTCCATAGAGGAATATAGTTACAGTTATTTGTTATTTTAAGAACACCCTCTAGGTTTTATGTTTTGTCTATATTAAAACAATTGAATGAATTAAATGTCCCTTTTCTTTTCAAAAATTGTTGTTCACACATTTGCAAAGGCTGAAACGCACGAGTAAAATACCGAAATACCCCGACGGCAGTTAAGTACCGTGGAACTTCGGCAGATAACTTCCGAAAATTGGACATTGATTATATTTTTAATTGATTTAATTACTGGACGTTGAGTGATTTAATTACTTCAAAAAAAATAACATTTTTTAAGAAATAAACGGTTTTCCGAAATTTTTAAGAGATAAACGGTTTTCCAAATTTTTTAAGAGATAGATGAAAGAGAAGAATTTAATGATAAACATTCATTTTTCGTCCTCCAAATTGTCAAATTTTAAAATAATCAAACCTTGTTTTCTTTTTTGTTATCTCGAATACGTTAACTTTGCATGATGATTCAAAGTTACAAATCAAGTAATCAAAGTTATTGTATCTAATTCTGCATTAAGTATTAATAAAACACTAATTAATACGAGATTGTTGAATTTCAAATTAACATTAGTTAGCAAAGCAAAAGTGGAAAGCAGTCAACGTCCGGTAATTAAATCAATTAAAAATATAATCAATGTCCAATTTCCACGGCAGTTAACTGCCGAAGTTCCGCGGTAGTTAACTTCTGAAGTAACTTCGGCAGTTAACTGCCGCCGGTTCCTTTCTTCTGCAGTTAACTGTCGTCGAGGTATTTCGGTATTTTACTCGTGTGTTTCAGCCTTTGCAAATGTGTGAACAACAATTTTCTTTCTTTTCTATATATACAGGGCCGGCCCATAGCCCATCGAGGTTGGGCTATACCACTGAGCCTCGATTTTTTTGGGGCCCAAAACATATTTTTTTTTATATATAAGGCACTTAATTAATATTTATATATAGTAAATGCGAAAATATATCAAATAAGGCATAGAGCTTCAGTGGCGCGCCTCCTTAAGATTGAGTGTGTGGATGTGGGTTTAAATCCCACTAGGATGATTTTCAGTAATAATTTTCTTTTTAGTGCCTTATTTAGCTTTTTGGGGCCAAAAATTTAAATTTTTTGTCGATCCTTAAAAACTAAAACAGGGCCAAAAAATTTGTTAAGACGGCCCTGTATATATATGTGTAGCTTACTGTTTAAGTATTTTGTTTTATATTCGTGTCTAGTGTTGAATATCATTTGAACTAATGAACATAATAATCGGAAGTTTCGTAGTTTATTATTTACAACTGAAGAGCTATTTTATGATGAATCATTGAGTGGTTTAAAAGATTCATTTCTTGGAGCTTTTGATTTAGTTCATCTGTATTATTGCTTGTAGAAAGGAAGATATAAGAATAATAAAATTGAATCTATGGCTTTTCTCATTTAATAAAACATAACAAATGGGAAGTAAGGGTGGTATGAATATTCTTTGAAGAATTTATACTTTTTAGTACAACACATCTAAAATGAACTGAAATAAACAAGGGTTTTTTTATAGGTTCATTGATATGTTAACAAACAATTGTGTGCTGTTTTTTATATTCTTTGTGTCTGTGATTTCAAAAATATGCAGTTTCACTAGGAAAGTGGTAGAACGTAAAATTTCAACTTTTTCTACCCCATAAACTGAGAAACATTTGTTTACTATGATGTTTTAAGTAATGGTACTGACATCACTGAAGCATAATTCAAGTTTTCCAAAGACACTATAATGAAAATTTGCAACAAGTCAAATAGGATGGATTTGTTTCTTAAATGTTCACGACTGCATAATCACCTAGCAAGTTGTGGCCCTAGTTCTTCTATGCAAATACCTGGCACCCAAGCAAAAAAAAACTCACAAACAATTGAAGAAAAAAAAAATTCCGCTAGAATGTGTTACGCACAGGAAAAGATATGCAAGCCACCTTGTTAAGATCATAGATAAGCGTCATGTATCTCTCCGGCAAGTCCCTTCAACATCAACGCACTAAAAACATAGAAATGAATATAAATTTTGTGTGTAAGAAAGTTGCTCATAGTTAGGTACGAGTGTTACACGTTCCTTCATCATATCAAATAACTTTCATCTTCAATAAGGAACTTTCATCACAACTCTTTGACAACCTTAAACATAATTTCAACATCCAAAACCCTCCAATTTTGACTAAAATGGTGTATTAAATACTAAATATTTTTTATATTTAATATGTATTCATTTGTATTTGTTTAAGTATTATTGTAATTGGTTGATGGATAACCGTTACAATTTGATATTCTTATTGTATATATACATATTTATACAATGGAATAAATCATCGCAAATATTTCTACCATAAACTCCATACCAACCCTCATTGATCTTAGTTCACTTCCCACTTTCTATTTGTTTGTTTTTTTTACACTTCCTATTTGGTGTCGCCTTTATTTCTTTCTTCTTTTAGTTAGTGGTTAATTATATATTATTTATATGTATGGTGTTTGCATTTATATAATATAGTTAATAGATAAGAACATTTTATAACATCAGAAAAAGAATGTAAAACAACAAAGTATGATGAAAAAGAAGGCATAAAAATGTTTGCTGCCGCAAAGGAATTTTTGCTAAGTGAAAGTTGACTTGAGCTCGCATTAAATTGAAAATTTTTGGGTCTCAAAAGCAACTCTAGACGGCTTAAGAAAATGAATCTCTAAGTAGAATCTTCATATAATTGAATTTCCAATGGCTCTTAGAGCCATCTTATTAACGGTTTCTTTTACACAAATTTATATTTTAAACACATAAATGGCCGGCTACAAAAATAGCCCAAACTTGAAGCGTGAAGGCAATTAGACTTTGTATATAGTGTAGTTATTACTATATACCAAAGGGCTAATAATTGACTTGTAATTTATCCTAGCTATGATTCTATTTAATTACTGCTCCAACTATACTAGCATGATTTAAGAATGCAACATAAATAGTTTAATAGTACTTTATTTTGCCTTCTAGAAATTAATTAATTCAACTATGCCAGGTTTATGTATATATTATTTTCCTAGAAACTAAATTACTTCATTTCATCAATAATAAAATGTACAATATATAGTTTTACATGAGAGTGTTTGCATTTAGAGACTAATTTGTACAAAAAAAATAATGGTTCTATACTATTAAACAAAGTGCCAAATTCTGAGATACTACTTCCTTTGAATAATTTGTATCGTCGCCAATGATCTTTGAGTTATTTCAAAAATCACATTCTCAATTTTGTGGTCCAACATTCACAAAATGGTTTGTCGGGCTTTAAGTCTAGTAATTGTGAAACATGCATATGATGCATGAGGTAATTAATTGATAATCTGAAAAGGTTAAATAGTTAATCAATTGTACTTTGGTTATTGTTAATTTGTTCTCTATAATTTTTCAGTCAAAATTGAATTTGCTTTAACCATTTAGTGTAGTAGTATGATATTACTTGCTCTACATTCTTGGATCTAAAAGTCTATTTAGTTTCTTATAAAAAAAAAAAAAAAAAAATTTTTTTATTTAATTTTTTATTAAAAAAATCTATTTTTTTTTTAAAAAAAAAAAAAAAAAAAAAGTCTAGTTAGTTAAGATACTTTTGTGAAACTTTTAGTGATGGACAAGAAAGTCCACTAAAGAGGCTTCTTTTTGCTAGGAGTCCCTACTTTTACAATAGTTAACCATTTTATCTAATGCCAACTAAGCTAGTTATGACGCACGGTGTAAAAAAAAAGTTGGGTGGATAATCATAACTTATTTAAGATAAAATGAATTAAGAGGACATTTGATATTTGAGTTTATTTTGTAACATAAATATTTATATCAATGTTTGAAAGAGCTTGTAGCAATAATTTGTAAAAGAAATCATAATATATCTATCAAAAAAATTGTAAAAGAAAAAATTTCTTTTGGTGGTATGACATGGAAAAATAGGATACACACTCATGGTTTATAATAATTTTATAATGTCATCTAATAGAACGGTGTATTTTTGCAAAATCACTACTATACTTTACTTCGATGGTATGACATGGAAAAATAATTGATTCTTATTAGATGATAGTGTAAAATTAATTTGCATTGACAAAGCATTAAATAATTAAAGTTTTTGTTGGAAAAAATAAATTTTCTTTTTAATAAAAGTGTTCAATTAATATATTTACTTAAAAGTCCCCTGAATTGGTAAATCGGATGTAATTATCAAGGGATGTGAGGGGTTTAACTTTAAGTAATGAATCAACTGTTGCATAATCACTTTGAAAGAAACTTGAGATTCTTCGATTATCAAAATCTTGAATAGAATAATGAGATTATTCCTAATGCTAATGATACCCACCTCTCCTATAAGTTGATGGGGCAGAACAAATTATGCACTCAGGACAACTTTTCTCAAATTTTGAAAACTTACCACACGAAGAACACACTTCCACTTGCACAAGTAAGAATATAGTATAACAATAAATTTACCACTCATAGCTCAATGGATATTAAAATATTGCTAATCTTTTATAGACAGATGTTGGCAAATTAGTATAAATTAGTTATTATATTAGTTTTTAAGGTTCAATCTACTTTTTAAAACTCTTATTAAGTAGTTTAGCTTGCCAACCAAACTATCTATGTGAGACTAAATTATCTTTATTTGTTAGGAAATAAAATCACTTATTTTATTTTCTCCATATTTGTTTTCTCTTTGTTCCATTTCTAAAAAAAATATAATATTTCAGTAACAAAACAATTTGGGGAGGGCATGTTAATTTTAAAAAAGAGATTTTTTTTTTTTTATTGGAAGTGTTTTATTGACTAGAAAACAATTTTCTTTTTTATGAATTAGATATTGTCACATAGACAACTTAAAAATTGACATTTTTTTTAACACCTTTGTATTTTTTGAGCTCGACTCTAACTCGAGATCAATGAGTAAACTGAAAAAACTCGTATAGTTTTATCTAAGTGCTCTTAGTGTAAGAAACCATTATAATTTGTTTGCTTAGTCTATTTCTCCCTATATTTTCACCTTCATGTGAATTTTAACCAATCAAAAAGAGTGTATTGAAAAGTGTGTGTTAAAATGTGTGTTACTAGCATTCCTCTTCTTGGTTTGTACATTGAAAGGAAAAATATGTCATAGAAGAGTTGAATGGAATAGAAATAAAACAGCAAACAAAATAAAAATCCTCTAAAAAAATCACCAAAAAATACTATCCACCTATGATTTAATAATAATAATGAAAACAACAATATTTTTTTATTTTTCATAAATTTTCTCTGCTAAAGGTAATTTTATTTGAAACACTTTTAAACACTAAATGTCGACACCTCTAACAAAACAAAATATATGCATAATACTACTATTGTAAACAAGAGTGACAAATGTTGAATTATGGAATGAAGAGTGAGAGAGATTATACAAATAATTAAATAAAATAAATATAAATATAAATAAAGAATAGAGAAGAACATAGTACTGAATGAAGGGATTTGGCTTGTACTTCCATTACACTTGTAAGCTTTCTACTTCCTTCTCTTTCTCTCTCTTTCTGTCTCTCTATCTATCTTTCCTTTTATGATATGTGTACTTTGTTATTGCTTCATTTAGTACCGACATGACTCCAACCTATAGGGCTTTATCTGAATGTTAGTTATTTTCTCTCATTTTCTTTGCTTCTTCTTATTCTTGGAACTGATAAAGGGTCTTGTCAATTCTATCATTCTCTTTTGTATACTTACAAATATAAATATTCTCTTTTTTTACTTGTCTCTTTAGCTTCATTTTCATGTTTTCTTCTACTAATAAGCTATGGAAATTGAAGTTTTTGTTTGCACGTTTATTTTTCACTTCAGCTCCTCTTTTTTCATGTTGATGCTCAAGATTGAAAAAAAACTGAGGTGGTTGAACCATATGTATGAGAACAAGAACATGTTTTTCATTCATGTGATATTAGAAAATCTAAATTTAAATAACTTTCGTGACAATTTTTTAAGCGGTTAAAGTATTTTAAATAGGTGGTTAATTACATTAAGGAGATAGTTAATCCATATATCAACTGTCAAAACTCATTAACCACCAACATAACTTCATTAGCCATTTTGATGTGATTAACCAAAAAAATTTGATGGAGTTGTCCACAATTCCTCTTATTAATTAACTTGTCTTAGTAACAACTTTTCTATCTTTGTTTGAAGGAAATAGTTGCTGTGTCAACTTTGGTAACAAGTCAATAATTTGGATCATTTTGGAGGCTAAATATGGCTATGCAACCTGTTTATCTTAAAGAACATGAAGGAAATGTCCACAATTCTGTTGGACAGTTTTCATCTGTGACTTCAGCTCCATGGTGGAGTAATGCCTATGGATCTCAACCTGTTTATGGAGGAGAGTCTTGTGGCCAAATGAAACCTTTTTCACTAGAGCTTTCCAACTACATAGACCAACTTGCTCCGAGTAAGAACTTAGTTCGAGGAGTTGAACAATTGTTTGATAAAGGGCATACAAACCAATTCACCATCTTTCCAGGTACTTGTTATTCAATATAATTCCGGTTTTGAATGAATTGGTTTTTGTTAAGTTGGTTCTGGCTAAACGTGGGTTAAATGTAACATGATTTATGTTTGGATATGTTTATGTAAAAGTGAGTAGAACAAATTCTTCTATAAATTCTTTGAATTTTGAAATTTTGCTGCATTTGACATTTGAACTTTCCTATGCCTGGCCATTCAAACATTTTCTTCTACAGATGATTGTAAGATGTCAGTTGATACACCAAATCATCAAGCAACCTTATCGCTGCAATCATCATTTGCTGCTGAGCCACTTAACCGTTTCGAGCTAGGTTTTAACCAGCCTATGGTAAATCTTCTTAACAAAACAATCCCTTTGATCATGTTTTAGTATTTTAATTTTGATTTACATAAATTCATTATGTTTTTATTACCCTTTCCATGCTAGATCTGTGCAAAATATCCTTATATGGATCAATTTTATGGGCTCTTCTCGACTTATGGACCTCAAATCTCGGTTTGTCTTTACCTCGGATATTTTATTAATCTTTGTATTTATCATGCAATGTCTATAAGTACTTGAATGTGAATTTGTTTTATTTACAGTGTATATGCTTACATGAGAAAGCCAGAAATCTGTTTACAACTATCTTGTTAGTATTCTTCTAAATCTTTCAAATGTAATAGAGTTGATTATGGAATTTGTTGTTAATGAGTTTTCGGCTTTATGAATGAATTGTAAGACAAGAAATGAAATAAAAAAAGTAAAAAAAATATTATGATTAAGGATGTAAAAGGTAACAATATTAAGTTAGTATTATGATTTAAAACACAAATGAGAATAAAATTGGAGTGCAGTGAACTTACAGCCTTAAAATTGAATTATATGATGCAATCTGTGTTTAAGTTTTTGCATGTATTCAAGTTCTGCTTTTAGTTACCATTTGTTTATCTACTGCAAATATTTCATCAATTATTATTCATGTATGTGCCAATATTTAATAAATTAGGGGCGTATTATGCTTCCGCTTAGCATGACATCTGATGACGGACCAACATACGTGAATGCTAAGCAATACCATGGAATCATCAGACGCAGGCATTCTCGTGCCAAAGCTGTGCTTCAGAATAAATTGATAAAGCGTAACAAGGTATGAAATATGAGTATTTTCCCTCACAGCAATGTTTGAAAAGTTGTGAAATAGTATTTTTCCTTTTACCCTTTTTATGCCTATATTAAGGTTTTGTATTTGTCTTGCAGCCATATATGCATGAATCGCGTCATCTACATGCAATGCGTAGACCAAGAGGATGTGGTGGTCGTTTCTTGAACACAAAAGTTTCTGCTAATGGAAACGGTAAAAGCGGGAGTGATGAGAACCGAAACACTGCTGGCCTACAGCTGCAGTCCAGTGGTTCTCAGAGTTCTGAAGTCCTGCAATCCGAGGTTGGAACTTTAAATTCGTCAAAGGAGACAAATGGAGGCAGTCCAAATGTCTCGGGATCAGAGGTGACTAGCATGTATACACAGGGAGGTCTTGATAGCTTTACTGTCAATCATATCGGATCTACTGTCCACTCTTTGGGAGACATGATCGATACTGGACACGGTATTGTCATGCCAACAAAATGGTTTGCAGCAGCTGGTAGACAGCTGCTGGAACCATAAGTTTCGATTCAGAAAGGAAACAAGTGGGTTTGGTACAATGTGAAATATTTTTGCACCAAACTCATCCTTTCCGAGACCAGATGAAGAAGCTATGTCACAGTTTGTTGTGTTTACCACGACAAATTTAGTTCCGGAAGACTACTTTTCCATCTGGTGCTCAGGCAACTCATTCTTGGCTTATGCTTAGGAAACTCATCCTTAGCTCGTAATCTTTAGTACTATTGTCTTTGTCCTTCTGCGCAGGCTTGCCGTGGCATGGTAATGACTTGGTATTTTCATGCAGTTATAACTATGATGTGTCTTTGTTTGTTGTTAAAATAAAAAACATGAACTCTAGCTAGGTGCATGTGTGTGTTTTTAATCTTGTCTACTAAGTTTGGTGTTTTGTATGGATTTCTGACTTTATGGAGCAATGTATTGTAACTCTACTAAGAAGTGTAACATTTTATTTCTCCCTCTCTAAGGATTGTATAAGAACCTCTTATTTTCAGACTCTACTTAATCCTATTTTCTATGTCTGTGTATGATTTTTATATATCTAGGACAATCAATTTGGCTTGTAGAAGGCCAAGCATGCTCACAAAGTAGGTACTTATGTAGGGAACTTCGCACTCCAATAAATAATAACTGGTTGTTAACGTTAATTAAATACAAAATTTGATCAATGAGTTGGGGGTCCAATGTTTGCAACTTGCACTCATTCTAGGTCCTAATATTTCAATGTTATTGTGTTGCTGTTGCATAATTATTAAATTCGATTATATCTCGTGACTGGCATGTAAAAAATATTTTAATAGTTTTCATCAAATAAATATAAATGATTAATAAAAACACTCAACATAAAAAATATGATTAAATAGTCTGAAATTAGGCATTGATGGACATCAACTTTGGATCGGGATCCCCTCCGATGATTTTTTCACATAAGAGAATGCAGTGTAAATCAAAACCATTCATTCACTTTTCATTGGAGGATTCTACTTACGTTAACACAATAGAATAACCTTTTTTTTTAAAAAAAAAAATAGAATAATTTTTTTTTCTTTCTTTTTGAGCATTTTTTCTACCTCAATATCATATAAACACACCAATGATGTATTTTGGATGCGTTTGTTTCAGCTTTAGAAAAAATAGATTTTGAGTTAAAAGAATTTAAAAAAAAAAAATTCTAGAGATTTTTAAAAAAATCTAAAGCTATTTTTGTTTGTTTAATATCATAAAAATCATTTTTTTTTTAAGATTTGAAACTCTTACACTTGAGTTCCTTATGTTTAAAATAAATAGATTTTGAAATACCTTTTCATTTTGAGGCAAAAAATGATTAATTTATTTTTTTAACAAAATAGATTTTTTTTAAATCTAAAACAAACACTACAAAAATAAAAAATAGATTTATTTCTTTCAAAAAATCCAAAACAAACGTACTCTTTATATGATATCCATCATATTCCGCAAGGGTTAACAACATAGACTAATTTTGAGGATAAGATATGTACATGAGATTGAAGGAATTTAAACTAAAAATTGATAAATTTAGAAGGACCATTAAAATAATAAAAATATTTGCTCAAAGAAAATTACATATTCATAAACTTTTCCTCCCCAAAACAAAAATGGTTTATGGTGTATGAATATTTGAATAGAGATTACAGCATAATAATAACCATGGCTGGTGCAACCACTGGTTCCTTCCCTATCTACCACAGACTCTTCAACTTTTCCTTTACCACCCATTCTTCCATTTCACTCATCACCCTTAACTTCCCACACAGACCAACAACAACAACAACCATTTCTTCAAAGCCCTTCAATTTAATCCCTCAATCATTCAACCCTTCATTTTCTTTCCATGAATTCCAAGAAGAAGAAGAAGAACAAGACTCTGAACCCGAAACTGAAACTTTACAAAATTCAGACCCAAAACTAAGACTCTTTGTTGGAAACTTGCCATTTTCATTATCTTCTTTTCAATTGGCTCAACTCTTTGGAGAAGCTGGAAATGTTGTGTCTGTCGAGGTTTTCTTTGACCCTTTTCAGTTTTTATCATTGTTTTATTCATATATGAGGAAATACTCAAACTACTCAATTTAGTTCATCATTCCAAATTGGTCCTTGAAATTGCAAATTTTTTATCAATTTAGTTCATACTTTGTAGGATTAGAATGACATTAAATTGAAACTATTGCGCGTGAATTTGAAACTAAAAGTGAATAATGTTAAAGTTTCATTTCATATACTTCTGATCCAAGGCGTGTCCAATGTCTGACATGTGTCTGTATATGCGTTTACATTCAATTATATCATTTTTTTCAAATTACTACAGGTGTTGTCGTGTTATGTCCAGTGTTCGTGATTATTTTGGAATATTGATATGGGGGCTCTAGGTTGATAAAACCCTACAATTTCAAGGATAAACTTGAGTTCTGGCTTTTAATAAATTTAACATCTTTTTGGTTTTGAGATGTTGTGGTGATCTAGTTTGTACCTATGTTGTTTGATTTGAGTTATATGCAGATTGTGTATGATGACATCACAAATAGAAGCAGAGGATTTGCATTTGTTACTATGGGGAGCGTGGAGGATGCTGAAGAAGCAATTCGAATGTTTGATGGCACTGTAAGTCTCTATTGTTGATTACATTTTAAGTATGGTATGATTGTAAAAATAAAGATTCCAAAGTGTGCCAAAATCATGGTGGTGGTGTTGTACAACAACCTGCTGCACCCTCCTTATAAACAACCTGCACTATCACTTGAACCTGGTTTATAAATTAATTAGTTTTGATGTTTTAATTAACATTGTCTTATAATAGTATATAGTATGATAATTTATTAATGTATTCTATTATAGATGAAGATGGACATTTAGACCATAATGATTTGGTGCTTAATCAAGGCTTAGTTGAAAATTAGTTAGGGCCAATACCTTGTTTTCTTGTCTTATTATCATTTTGGGTATAAATTAGGCCCTGTTTGGTTAAATAGCTTATTTAAGCACTTATAGCTTAAGTGTTTATGTATAAGTTATTTCAATAACAAAACATTAAATAAAGTCAATCTTTATCATATAAGCTATTATAGAGTGCTTCTGAAAATAAGTTGAAATCATCTTATGGACATGTAGTCAGTTGATAAGTTCAAATAAGTCAACTCAAACAGACCAATAAATCATTTGGAAGATATCTATATTTTTCTTGATTTAAGAAATATCTTATTCAACTAGCTTTCTGTTCCAAATTGTCAATTGCAATTCTATTGTTTACTGCATTGAACAAACTAGCAGAGTTCAATTCTAATGGTAATGGCTATGATGGTGAACAGACAGTTGGAGGTAGGGCTATTAAGGTAAACTTCCCAGAAGTGCCCAAAGTAGGCAAAAGGGTACAAATGGGCTCAAACTATAGAGGTTATGTAGACAGCCCTCACAAGATATATGCTGGAAACCTCGGTTGGGATATGACTTCCAAGCATCTTAGAGAAGCCTTTGCTGAGCAACCAGGCTTACTGAGTGCCAAGGTCGTCTACGAAAGGAACAACGGAAAATCTCGTGGATATGGATTTGTCTCTTTCAAAACTGCTGAGGATGTAGAGGTTGCTTTGAGTGCTATGAACGGCGTGGTATGGATGAACAACTTTTTTTCATTACTAGTTTTGCAAATTTTGTTCTTGTGATATTTCAATCTAACTATGTAACAATTTTCTTTGTATTTATAATGTACTGTTTTTCAGGAGGTTCAAGGCCGACCTTTACGACTGAATTTGGCTGTAGATAACAGGAAGCCTTTATCTCCTTCGGTAATTGATCAAAATAAAGGAAATAATGTTGATAGCTTGGAAATGTTATTTGGAATAAGCAAATGATGGCATACTAATCATTTTACGACTGAAGAAGCAATTCGAATGTTTTCCTCCCCCTCTGTTCAAAGTGGTCCCTCGTCTCGTATTTTTCTGTCAATTACTAATCATGTTGGCATACACTAACTACTAGATCTATGTCAATTATTTAGTTTTGTAATGATGGTGAGGGACCAGAACCCAAATCCTCTACAATCGGCTTTACCAACTTTACCGTGTAGTCGACTGTAGACTGTTAGATGAAAACAGAGACAATCTCTCTATCTTAACCGAACGATCTGTGATTGGCTGCAGCGTAAAGTCATCTATAGACAATCCAATGTGGCCATGCATCAAAATCCCAACTCCATAATATGATGTAGACAGTCCTTTCAAAAGTAATGAATGCTGTAATCATGTTCAGTTGGCTCTTCAAATTTATATGTGATCTACATTGTCTTTCATTAAGCATTAGAGTTTCCTAGTTTAATGAGATAATAGAGATTCATTTTAAGGGATTAATATCTTTAATTGCTAGTAAGCATGTACATTTTTGCAGGATGGAGCCTGAGGATATTTCAGCTTTCACCAGACTATGGAACCTTGGGATATCTTCAGTGTAGAAAGACAGAAACTTGTGTATATAACAAACAATAAAAAAAAAACACATTCTTACTTTACTTTCACTTTTAGCAAACAATTTCCACGCAAGGACAATGAACCTATGTTGTCAAGAAAGTAATCTAGACGAAACAATATTGTAGCAGATGAAAGATTTGTTCTAGTAACTCGTAAATTTTAAGTCCTGGTTAAACAAATGTACCCTTATCCTTTTTCAAATTTTCAACCATTTCCCTTTTCGTATTTCTATTTATATTCATCTTCTGTTTCTTAATCATCTTCCTTTTTCTTTCAAGAGTGAAGCTCAAAAACGTGCATTGCCATTAACTAACATTGTCATTCTGTTCATATCATGCAGCCGTTTATACCATATAACATTTTTAGGTTTGGACTAATCTTGCAATATAACAGTGATAAGTTTATGCACCTCTCGATGAATATGATAGAAGTCTAAACTATGAAAACTTGAGGCAAAACTGTTGTAGTCTTCCGCTATTGATCCCAAATAGGATTGTTGGTGTTGAGTCTCACTGATCGAGGTGATCACATTAGATGAATCTGACTCAACAATCAGCTTTAGAAACAACATATCCTTTGCAAATTTCAATCCCTTAAGCATGGCCAAACCTTCTGCCACATCTGACTCTTGCAACGACAATATGCACCAGCACTGCGCTGCAACAACCATGCCTTCTATGTCTCGGTAATGAAAGACATTCGTAAGAGTGATGCAAACCAAACTGTTTTAACCCAATCACAGTCCATAAATAAATGATTAATTGACTCGTTATGCTGATCGCAAACACAACATAACGGGGAACATAAGTTGCATATTAGTTAACTCCTCTTTTAAATAGAGACTCTCTTACTGACAGACTCTTATGGAGAATACGCCGCATAAGGTGCATATGACGCGTAATTGTTTTAAGCTTCCATAGTTTACTCCATAGATTACTCTCTTGAGGTACGACACATTGATTGAAGATGAGCATCTCATTTCTTCGTATTTGGAATTTGTAAGCTGACTTAACAGAAAATTCACCAACTTTATTCTCTCTGCATATGAAGTGATCTCATGGATTATTGAAGGAAAAAGGGATTTGAAGGATTTGTTGAGCCTCAAAAGCAAGGAAGGTAGCATTAATCAATTGAGAATTCCATTCTTTCCGATCTGAATGTATTAGTTTTCCACATTTGAAAGAATACAATTTGAAGGTTAAGGAGACCAAATTCTATTACCTTGCTGATATGGTAACCAGTTATCACCCCAAATTTTAGTACTTTTACCATCACCAACTCTCCAAAGACCAACATGATCAATAACCTCCATTCGATCTTGAAGAATACTCCTCCAAGTGTAACTTGGATTATTTCCAAGAGTTGCATTGAGGAAGTTGGTTCTTGGAAAGTATCGCCTTTTCAAGCAACCGAACAAACTTTCTTCATTCTGAATAATACGCCATCCTTGCTATGCCAAGCTAAGTTAAACTCCTTCATGGTCTTGAATATGATCCCGCCTTCATTTTTCTCTTTATATAGGGAATTCCATGACACCCAATGAATTTTTGGATCACCTTGTTTTCTCCCCCATCAAAATCTACTAATCATATTTTCAATGTGTTCACACAGGCTATCCGGGATCTTGAAACAACTCATGACATATGTCGGAATCACTTGGACTACTGCTTTAATGAGAACCTCTAGCTGCAAAGGACATATGATTCCCTTTCCAACCTTTCAACTTCTTCCAAACTATATTTTGGACAAAGTTGAATACCTTTTGTTTAGATCTCCCTACGTAGGATTAATATTTTATAAATAAAACTAACATGTGAATTGTAAATTGCGAAGGAAACTCCTCGAAAATATGAAATCCCTCTCAAATTACCTTGTCGCGGAGTTTTGAGCCATTATCAATGAAATATTTTATAATTTTCTGTCACTAATTTTTAACAATGACTTTTTTAGTAGTGGAGAAAATATACTTTATTTATATTTGGTGATTAAGTCAGTCTCTTGCCAATTCCTCAAAAAAAAAAAAAAAAAAATTAAATTTTTTTACAAAAATTTTTTTATAGA
>Ga0228711_1006292_pt1 | contig 17716 bp, 12 predicted proteins | sample MedpolnodulmetaG_2_FD_177996 | JGI IMG/M metagenome (GOLD analysis project Ga0228711, IMG submission 177996) | Root nodule microbial communities from Medicago polymorpha collected in Santa Monica, California, United States - brown nodules | ecosystem: Host-associated > Plants > Roots > Nodule...
TGAGGAGTGATATTTGAACAACCAATTTGGTGACAACTTATTTTACAACCATAATTTACAAAGCAAAAGTAGTATTGGCACGGAAATCATAGCAATAGAGAGATAAAGTAAAAAATAATGTGAGTATGAGAGAGAAAGTTGTCACCAAATGGATGTTCAAATATCATTTCTCTATATATAGTATAGGGGTTGCTAGCTTACTCCCACTTGAAAACATGAAGGAATAAGTTAGCAAGCTTACTCCCACTTGAATTTGAACAAAAAAACCATAGCTACAAAATTGAACTAGCATTAACTGTAAGGCTAATTTTGTAAATGTGTTTATAAACATACATCATTGCTTCCTTAGTTTCCGTAAATGTTCGACTACTTGCTAATTTTGTTGCTTGGAACATACGTAACATGTTTCTTTATTATTTTTTAGGAGAAAAAAAAATGTTTGATGCTTTTCGTAAAAAAGAAAAATTCCTTTCTTATTTTTTTTTTTAGGAGAAAAAAAGACTCCTTTCTCATTTGTTATACAAAATAATTATCGGAAAATAGCATGGGATCCATTTCATTTCATTGAGTCTTAATTCTTTTTCCAAGCTTGATGTTACTTCCTTAAAACAAAAACAAAAACAACCTGACGTTACTTTTTTAAGAAGCCTGGTGTTACTTTTGTTTTAAGAAGTATTAGGAAAGCAGTTTTTATACTTAATTGCCTAAAGAAAATCAGTTTTCAACGTTTCCGTAAATATCCAGATTTTGTTTTTATTTTTTAATTAATTTAAATGAAACTTGCAAAACTACCCTTCAACTTAAAATTGATTTGAACAGTGGTAATTGAGTTTTTAGTCAAAACCAAGTGGGAGTAGCCTTGCTAACTTACTCCTTCATGTTTTTAGGTGGGAGTAAGTTAGCAGCCCCCTATATATATATATATATATAAAATCTCCATACTTGTATATAACCATACCATCCAAAACAAACAAGAGAAAAAAAATACCTTTCATTATACCTATTTTCCTTGATAGTTTATAATTATGGCCCAAGCTCTAGTGTTTACGGTGAAGAGGCGTGAACCTGAATTAATAACTCCGTCAAAACCCACACCTCATGAAACAAAACTACTCTCAGACATTGATGACCAAGATTCATTACGTATGCAAGTTCCTGGGATACAGTTTTATAATTATGATCCAAATATGGAAGAGAAAGACCCTGTTGATGTTATTAGAAAAGCACTTGCAAAAACACTTGTATTTTATTATCCATTTGCAGGTAGATTGAGGGAAGGTCTTGGTAGAAAACTTATGGTTGATTGTAATGGTGAAGGTGCTTTGTTCATCGAAGCTGATGCTGATGTTACTCTTAAACAATTTGGTGATGCTCTTCATCCTCCATTTCCTTGCTTGGATCAGCTTCTTTATTATGTTCCTGGTTCTTCAGATGTGATTAACGCTCCATTGCTACTTATCCAGGTATAGCATTGATCTTCTCATACCATATTACATATACATGCGCCCGCGTGCGCGTCCACTCTCTCTCTCTCAGACACACATATATATACATACTATTGGAGGAAGTTCGGATTCTTCTTGGGCACGACTTTCATGCTTTCACGAAGTTAATACATCAATGACGTTTATGTCAAGATCAGTCCAAATTTCAAAATAAATATTTAAAAAATTGCATTTAAATCAGAACCGTTTAATTTTGATTCAACAATCATTGATGCATTAACTGTGTGAATGTATAAAAACCGTGAATCTGAATCCTCACTAGAGTTAGATCTATCCACTCTGTGTCTTTTTTTTTTGGTCAAGTAGTCTAGTGGCTAGAGCTCACACAATTAAATGTGGAGAAGCAGGGTGTCTGGGGTTCAAACCACAACCTCTGCATATAATATGCAATATCCCTACTAACTGAGGTAAGCTCACGGGGATATCCACTGTGTTTCTCAGAGTAAATAGATATTTTTATGGGAAGTTGTCTAATACAGACCTCCCAAAAAGGGTCTAAAGAAGGACCATTATTAACTTTAGTTAAAAAAATATAGTTTATACTAATAAAAAAAAATTAAATCCACTTTTGGTCTCCATACTTACATATTTTTGAACTTTAGTTTCCTTTTTTTTTTTATATCAGCTTTTTGAGGTTTTTTCTAGTTACTCCTTTATGATTTGGGGAAAATTTACCCTTCACGATAACAACCAATCAAATTATGGTATATGTAGGCAACATTAAAAATTAAATAAATGAGTTAATTTTAATCTTAAAGTAAATTTTGTACTTTTAATTTTTAATTAATTATAATATTAATTAATTTACACTATATGCCTTATATCAATTAAAATTTCACGTCAAATTTCTTTCATCTAAATATCTTTAGATCCATCTGTTTCAAATCTCATTGCAATTGACAATGCATCCTTACAATAATAAGAGGGATTTGATCTTGCGGAATTAGGTGAAATACAAAAAACATTTCATGAAGGGAGATAAGGCAGAGTAGTTTTATTCTCCAGGGGAAGCTAGCTTTGGCAGATTTAATCAAATTCTCGTACTTTCTTTTCAATTTTTTTTCACCATGTTATTTGCTTTATGTGCTTTCCTTAATCAAATTCTCATACTTCTTTAATCCAAGCCTCATTTAATTAACTTTTAATGTCGCATACATATACCACAATTTGATTGGTTGATAACATGAGGGGTAAGTCAATCATTAAAGGGTAACGTAGACCTCACTGGGTAACGTAGACCTCACTGCTTCTTGGTCTCTTTATTGAGAAAGTCAATGAATTTTTTTTGATCCCCCACGAATTTTATTAATTGGCGCAAAATTGGCAATAGTGATTTAAAGTAGTCATTTTTATGTCATTTCATTAATTTCCATTTTAGTTCATTCATATACTTGAATTTTTACCATGCGCAGGTAACACGCCTCAAGTGTGGTGGTTTCATTTTTGCTTTCCGTATGAACCATACAATGAGTGATGGATCAGGTATGCTTCAATTCTTGCATGCCTTAGGAGAGATATCTCGTGGGATGAGTAAACCTTCAATCTCACCAGTTTGGAGCAGAGAGCTTCTTAACGCAAGGGATCCACCAAGAGTGACATGTACTCATCGTGAATACGATCCAGAACCCGACAACAAAGGAACTATGTTTCCCTTAGACGACATGGTTCACCGCACTTTCTTCATTGGTCCCACCGAGGTAGCTGCAATTCGCTCTCTCCTTCCACCTCACCAACTACAACAACACTCCAATTTTGAAATCATAGCAGCATACGTTTGGCGTTGTCGTACAATAGCGTTACAACTAGATGTTGATGAAGAAGTTCGCATAATGTGCGTAGTCAATGCACGTAGCAAATTTGTTAACCAGCAACTTCCAAATGGTTACTATGGTAACGCTATAGCGTTACCCGTTGCCATTACAACTGCAGGAAACCTAATTGAAAATCCGTTGGCATATGCATTGGATTTAGTTAAAAAAACAAAAGCTAATGTGACCAAAGAGTATATGCATTCAGTGGCAGATTTTATGGTTATCGAGGGTCGTCCTCCTTTAACTACTAAGGGATTATATTTAGTGTCTGATATTACACGTGCTGGATATAGAGATACTGATTTTGGTTGGGGGAAATCTGTTTATGGAGGACCAGCTGAAGGAGGGGATGGTGCTCTTCCTGATCAAGCTGTCTTTCATATACCTTTCAAAAATGCTAAAGGAGAGGAAGGTTTAGTTATAACCTTTCTCTTACCAGCTCAAGTCATGGAGAGGTTGGTTAAAGAGTTAGATAGCGTGCTTATGTGCATGCCTACTAAGGGTGATCCAAAATCTGGTGTCATTAACTCTTCTCTATAGTCATTTATCTATAAATATGTTTGCATAATCATTGGATGCATGTGTACTAGAAAAAATGTTTCACTATTCATAACAATTTAATTTCCTTTGACAAAATTAAGTCCCAATCTTAAATAAAAACTAAAAGAGTTCGTGTTAATTTTGATGGATTATACATTAACCGTCATTATGATGTAATTTAAATATTTTCTATATGAGAGATGTAATTTACATGGGAAATGCTGGTGTGCACGACATAACAGTCGTGTAAATCACACGAGTGATGACATGACAACAATTAATGTTTGATTTTTTTAAAGAACAAAATAAGAAAATTATTGTTTGACTTCTTTAACTTTAAGAAAACAAGAAAAAGAACAGTGTTCTCTTTCTCCAACCACCAAACTCAACGTTCCCAATCCAAACTCAAATCCACCAAACACTGTGTTGAGGATCGCAGCAGATGAAATCAAGAAAATGGGTTATAATTTTCTCAATCCAAACTCATTCTCAATTCAAGAATGAAATCGATGAAGGGAAATTTTAAGGTTTGCTTAAATTCCACTTTTATTCTATTGCAATTACTACATACAAAATTTTGAGTATTGATTTCTCGTTCTATTCACTACCCTCCTAGTACTCCATCAGTTTCTATCTCCTTGATTTTTTTATGTATTTTCTGAGTTTTTGCATTGTATTTGATTTTAAACAGCGTTGATTTTTTTTTTTTGAAGGAACAGTGTTAAATTTTTTGTTGGTTATAGATGTGGCCAAACCTTATTCAGAAATCTATAGATGGAGGACTTGATGTCATCGAAACTATGTTTCTGGAACTTACATGAACCAGTTAAAGGTCAGGTTCTTTTTTCTTAATTTGTTATGTCATATTCTTACCATTTTCTTTCATATTTCTATGCCTTTCAACATTGCAGTGTTTAATGTGTGATGGAAAAGTTTGCATTGCTTGCAGCTTTAATTAGTAGTTAGAAGGAAAGGAAAAAAGTGTGTATGTTAAGCTGAAGTGTATTGCTGAATTGTCAGTTGTTGAAAACACTTATATGCTATAAGCACTTAAATAGAAATAGCTTATTTTTCTAGGGTGTTCATTTCTAATTGAGGGCTTTAACTTCTTAACAGTGGTTTCCCTCTTTGGAATCATTTCATTCCAGGGATTAAATTCCAAACTGACAATGAACCATTTAAGGTAAGGTAACCTTCACCCTGCTACCTCATGCTTTTGTCCTTAAGGTAAGGTGTTCTGAATTTGAATTCTATCAGAACCTTGCAAAGTCATATTGTTTATTTGTCTAGAAACTAATGGCAATTGTTACAAGTTTGTTCATTTTGTGCCAAATAGGTATTTACTAAGTGGTGTCTTTTGCTCAGGTACTTAGAGCGGCGAATTCAAGGCTGGTGGATGACGTGGTTCTGATGCGGAGTTGAATGCTAGTGTAACTGTATTCAAGGCTACAAGGGGATTAAAATTTAGCATGGGGTGGGTGTCTAGATATAGAATCTGTCAAGGGTAGAAGAGGTTTAAAATTCTGCATTTGGCTAGCTTTTTACAAGAGGGTGTATGCCACTAAGACTCTATGGCATGTTTGTGTATTGCTTTTGTAAACGCCTATTGATGTAAAGGCGTATGTGTATAAAAACTCCATATAATGTAAAAGGCATATTGCTCTTGTACATGCTAAACAACTTCTTTTTTTTTTTTTTTTGAAAGAGCTAAACAACTTGGTTAGCAAAAGATGTCATGATGTCCAAATTGTCATATTTCTGTAATGCTAAAGTATGTAACAAATATAACGCAGCTAGCAGATAACACAATCAAGAGCCTCATCACAGAGTAACAACATGTCTACTCAAAGAGATATAAATATAAACCTCCAAAATGCGCAAAGAACAAAAGTGAGGCTGAAGCTAAATTGTTTCAACACCAATAACATAAAAATCATCCAAATCAAAATATTATAATTCTAACATAAAATAAAGCTAAATAGGTGCTACTACATTCAATAACAGTACAAGCTGTAGATTCCAATTGCCATCCTAACATGTAAAATGTAGTGTCTTAATCATTTAACACAATATAAATTTAAGGCTTAAATATTGCACTCGTCCCTAAAAATATGGCCCGTTTAAGTTTTGGTCCTTGTAAAAAAAAAAAAATTGTTTTTGGTCCCTGCAAAATTTTTTGTTTTTTAAAATAGTCCCTCCAGGGACTATTTTCAGAAACAAATTTTTTTGCAGGGACCTGTTTAAAAAACAAAATATTTTGCAGGGACCAAAAACTACAAAATGGGCCCAGTCATCATGTGCCACGTATGCAAATCATCACAAAAATGGGGTCAGGGACTATTTTAAAAAACAAATTTTTTTGCAGGGATATGAAGTAGGCGTTTTTCGAGTAACTAATGAAGTTAAACATAATCTCCATAAACCAATAGCGAGCTTATGAGTATTACTAATTTTGGAGTGAGAGAGTCAAGGGAACTAAAGAACTTTGGGGGAATGTTAAATAGGAACATATAAGGTGTAAAAACAAATAAAGAATATATTGTGATCGAATTAGATGATCACAGACGAAATGTAAGGAAAAATAGAGAAATGTGAATTAAGTAATGTAAGATAATATGAAGGGTGATAGTGATGAATAAGACGGGAATCGATTAGAAGAGAGCAAGATGAATAGGAAGGGAGATAAGAGGTATTAGTTATAATGAAGTCTTAGTGAGAAAAGTTGATGAAGTAGAAAGTAACGAAAAGATGAGATAATAACTTAAAATAGAATGAAGTTAAGTTCAGGAGAATGATCGGTGTATAGATGATGACTAATTTTGAAGAACATGGGTTCAAAAAAGAAGATGGCAAATAGAACACAACACCTCTTGTAATAATCAGTCATGGTCAACAAAACCCCAAAAACTGGTTCCTATAAAGATTGTTCCTTTCAAGTATGGCTACCTTTCACCACATTGGCTGAGCATTTTCCTTCAACATTGTTCCTTTCAAGTAAGGCTATCAGGATCTGATATTGATCCTTGTGAGTGTGATTCCTGCATTATCTTCACTCTTACTAGTAGATCCAACATTACTCTTGCTTTCTGAATCTTCATTATCCATCATATTTGCATGTGCATTTCCACCTCCTCTACCAAAATTAGGTGTGGATAACCATGCTTCTTATAGCAAGTATCCACAGTATGACCTATTCTTTCACAGAAGCTGCAAACTCTACCATTGCCTCTTCCTCTTCCTTGATAAGAACTACCACCTATTCCTCTTCCAAATGGTTTCTGACCATTGACAAGTGAGAAAACTCTATTTATTGGAGGCATAGAATCCATTAACAAAACTTGAGAAGCAACTCCTTGTACTCCTCATTCAAGCCAATCAAGAACTTATGATCCTATCTTTTGCTTTAAAACCCTTAGCATTTCTCATAGCAAGGCAAGTACAAGGCGCATGACAAGTGCATTGAGGCATAGGTCTATATTAATCTAATTCTTCCCATATACCCCTCAATTTAGTAAAGTAATCAGTAATTTTATTGCTTCCCTGCTTAAGATTTTCTATTTCTTGATGCAATTTAGCAACTCTAATACGATCTCCTCTCATAAATCTATCTTTGAGATCATTCCACATGTCTATAGCATTTTCTATGAAAACAACATTTTGAGCAATAGAAGGAGTAATTGAATTGATAATCCAAGTATGAACAAGATTATTGCACCTTTCCCCCAAGCAATTCGATTCAGATCAACTTCAGCAGGTATTGATATGGATTCATCCACAAACTTGAACTTGTTCTTCATTGCCAACGCTCTTCTCATCTTCATGAACCATGCATGGTAGTTATCACCAGATAACTGTGATGTAACACTCACAGTCGCAGAATTTTAAGAAGGATGCACAAAGTACGGATCAAGACCTTGTTGTTGTTGTTATTTCTCACCATGATTAACACCTCAGAACAAAGAAAATCAACAGGAATCTGAAAACTAAATCAAGATTCAAAGAAACAACAAGAAAAGAAGAATTCGAATTGAACGAAAAAGACGAATTTGAAGAACAGAAAGAATGAAGAAATTGAATCGAAAAACAATAACGAATCAAGGTAGAAGCATGAAGATCGATCAAATTTGACGTAGCGGAAGCATAGCAGGTTTGAACCTGCTCTGATACCATTTGAGAAAATCTCCGTCATGGGAGAGAGAAGAAGAAAGCTTAAGAAACATAAAATCTGTTATTGTATTCAATGAATCTCAATGTACATGGGGAGGTATATATACACTTAGCTTTGGTGCCAGCACATGCTAACTAACTAAATGTAATGTAAATGTACATGAAATTACAGTGAAATACGGTCTATACTCTAGTTACTTGTGTAGTAAGCTAAGTAGTTTTCTCCTCTTTATCTTTATGTGCTAATATGTACATAAAGAAATAGAGAAATAACGTGAGATGCATAATAAGAGGGAAAATCTAAATATTAGTTTGGTGGTTTTGGAGACAAATATTAGGAGGAAGAACCAAGACTCTTCAAATTTTTCTTATTTTCTAATTACACATTACAACACATAAGGGATATATCCAATATCTCTGCTTACAGTTCATAACCTTTTCCCTTTTCTACATTTAATCTTTCCTTCCAAGTTCTATCTGTTGGAAACAGAGATTGCTTCGTCCTGTTTGGAAATGTTCAGAGATGATAGTAAAACCTAGAACTAAGTTACCATTAAGTTGTTATAACAAGACGAAGCAATCTCTGTTTAGATTATTTAGCATGTTGCAAAGTTGTTATAAATCCATATGAGTTGAAGCCTAGATAAAAAATAATCCAGGGCAAGAAGTAGGTATGAACTATATGACATGAGACTATAGTAAAACCTAATTGGTTCCATACAAGTTCTGCTCCCTTGATTTTATTTAATTTCCTAATTTGTAACACACTTTGATAATATCATCTTGTCAATACTTTGTTGATTGTAAATTCCATATTTGCGAATAGTGCCAGTACTGTTTGCATAGTCTGGAAGACCATTTTCCCATACGGTTCGATCCATTTCCCCCTACCTTTGTTAATCAGATTGTGAGATTTTCATGCTAACAAAATCACCTTAAATCACTTTTTCTAGTAACTGGCATAATTGAAGATCACAGGTTTAAGATACAACTTGAGCAAAAGTCTTCCCGGAAGAATTTGCAGATTCCGGCACCTTCTTCGATGGCGGCTCCAGAAACTTCCAAGGACAAATCATAGAGGCCTCCAGTGTTCCTTGGGGAAGAAGAGAGAAAGAGACATCAAGAAACTTCAAAGAAGTAGTAGTTACGGACTTACGGTGGCAGGAGCAAAACGGCTACAAAGATTTTTTTCTATATCTTTCACAAGGCATAACATCAAGCCCGTTAAAAGAATTAAAATTGTGCTATTTTTTTTTAAACAGGGTATCTGGGTATCCTACGCGGCGTAATTGTGAAGAATAATACTTGAGTAATGAGAGATCTAAATGAACTGCAAATTTTCCTTGAGAGTTTTAACTCTACTGTATGCCTGAAGCTGGATTCGAACTTAAGATTTTGGTTGAGTTAGAAGAGACCCGTGGCATTTTATCTAAGGCGTTCTTTGATAAAAAAAATTGTGCTATTTGATTTAGCAAAAAATAGAAACACTTTATTTCCAATTTTTCTTTTTGATTCTAAAATTGTTCTTTGTTTTCAATCTGGCATATGACAATAGTGTTGTAAAGCATCTTTTATCTGACGGTTTGTGTCGGAAATCTTTTCGGACAAATGTATAATAATTTCTTAAGTCAGGAAACAAAATGTAAATAAATTACATTTTAATTCACCTAAATTCTTTTAAATCAATTTAAATTATATAAACAATAAAATAATAAAACATTTCCTAAAATTTGTCAAAAAAAAAAACATTTCCTAATACTTTTCCGCTAAAAAAATAAAAATTCCTAATACTAAGGCATTGAATACATTCCAAAAGCATTGATTCAAAGAATCTATGAATTCAAAGTTTTGTTTGACGGATCTAAGTCCAAATTCACTTGAACCAACATAATGTTCGTAAACACAGCTTCTTTCATTACGAATTTTCGTAATTTAAATTGAATATTGAAGAAAAAGTAAAGTCTAAAAATGAATCAATTTTTTTCTAAATACTAAAACTCATACTTTAATAGTCTCTTTTAGAGGTCAGATTTTAATAGCTGTTAAGACAAAAAAATATATTTATTCCTAAATAATATAATATTTTAAATCATATACTAATTTAAAATATTATATTTTTGTGTCAAAAAAATATAATATTTTAAATCAGTATATAATTTATTGTATTCATGTATTTATTTTTATAATTTAATGTTACTCTTAATAAGATATTTGCAAATGACCTGTAAAACTTTTTTTTGAGGGAAATGACCTGTAAAACATCTTTCTTCAATTGAATCAAATATTAAAATTACATATCCATTAAAAAAAATATATTAAAATTACATAGAACTCAAATTTAAATCATATTAAATATTTACTCTAGCGTTACCATATACATCCCTTCTGTAACACAATATAAGAAACATGTAACCGCCTCTAAAAAAAATGTAACTAAAAAAGTCAAATATGTTTTATCCAAATTAGACTAAAGACGTTTTGGAATTTTTTTTCTTACATGTATATTTTTATTGAAAAATATTGATAACACTCAATTTAATTTTGTCAAAAATACACTCAATTTAATAAATCCTTTCCTACTTAGTTTTTTTTACAGTTGACTTAAATTCATTAATGAGATCTATATTTTAATGGTGGAACCCGCATAGAGAGTGTTGGAGAAAAATATGTAGGAGAGTATTGGTAACATAATTTCTCTTATATATTTGTGTATATAAGTGAATGTGGTGTTTTTCATTCCAATAACACAAAAAATGAAATCAATTGTGAGGAAGACAAGCTTATCACCAAGGAATACTTGGATCAAATTGGATGCTAATGGACATAGTTCCTTACTCGACATAGACAAGTATGAACTCATGCGTCAAGTTCGTATTGATGCTCGTGATCTTAGGATTCTTGATCCTCTTCTCTCTTACCCTTCTACCATTTTAGGTAGAGAAGATGTTATTGTTCTTAACTTGGAGGTTGGATTTGCTTAACCTTTTTCTTATTAGTTTCAATCTTTACATAAATGGTTTTTGGACACAAATGTTGATATTCGACACCGTATAAACATACATTTTTTTATTTATTTTTATTCATACTTTCTCTTTTTTTGGGTGACAATGATGATAAAATGTACTAGTTCAGATTGTATTTTATACGGTGTCCGATATATGGTGTCAATTATTTTATAATATGTTTCGGTTAATCTTTTATTTTCAGCATATCAAGGCAATCATCACTGCTAAAGAGGTTAGTCAATCTTTATAAAAAAATTGAGTTAATATCCTAATGTTTTAGAGTTTAATATGGATCTTAATATTCATATTTGTACCTAAATCATTTGTGTAGGTGTTTTTGCAAGACCAAACAGGGGAAGATGTGGTCCCTGTTGTTAGAGAACTACAAAGGAGATTGTTTACCATTAAAACAAATCAAGGAGATGATCAAGACCATAGTCCACTTGATGTTGAAGTAGATGAAGATGATGGTATGCTTGATCATAATTCTACCTTTTTTTATTGAAGAAATTTTATTAATTATAGCCAATTACACCTTTCATTCTCTTAATTTGATTTAAGCTATGTCCAATTATTGTGTCATTATTTTATTGAGTGGTTTTTAGTTCCTCCATATTACTATTTTATAAGGATAATGATAAATACAGCGAATGTTGTTTTCACGAGATCTTCCCGATATTCTCTTTCAATTTATTTGAGAATCTCAAAATCATATTTGAGATCTTAAACCTATTAGAAGCTCCAACTATTTTCGTATATATATATATATATATATATATATAAAAAAGAAACGAGGTCGTTGTAAGGAGTCATTCTTTTATGGTCATATATGACCAAATGTGTAGTGTTTAGGTATACATACATAAATTTTGTTTTAAAAAAAAAAGGTATATACATAAATTAAAGAGATATTTTTCTAAAAAGAAAAAAGAAAAAAACAGATCTTATATTTTAGAGTTATGTGTCTCTTTGTGTGTGCCTAAACATTTGGTCTTGAGACCACGCAAGACTTGCTCCGTTGTAAGAAGGGGGAAGGGACGATGTAAATGGATATTCATGGGCGTGGATAATATGATATTTGTGTCCGCGCCATTTGATAAATATAATATCCATACTCTCTTTATATCTGCACAGACATCCATTAAGCGGATAATTCACAAATTTTAATATATTCGTAGATATATATACGGATATCCTTGAGGCGGGCATAAGGGGCTAAACTATATAAAAAAAGAAATAATTTGTATAAACTAGTCAAATAAAACTAGTTGTTCTACAATATGTTTAAAGTTACTTCCCTTAAAACCCTTAAATTAAAAATTTGTAAGTGAACCATAAATATTAGTTTATCATAAAAATATAGCTTGACTCAACCAAAAAAAATATCTTCACATTAATATGTTGATGATCTAAATATGAAATGTAGAGTCACCTTTCGAATTCCGAGTACTAGAGATATTGCTTGAATCAATTTGTAGCTTCCTTGATGCACGAGCTTCAGACCTGGAGATGGATACTTATCCTACACTAGATGAACTTACAAACAAGGTATAAATTACTTGTTTTCATATTATTTCTTCAAACATTAAGGGTCTGTTTGGACTGATTTTATAGAGTTTTAGAGGGGAGGGTTTCTTGGGGTTTATTATGGGTTCTTAAGGGTATATTCTTTGAAAAATACAATGGTTTATGATCATATAACAATTTCGAAAAAGAAAAGTTTTACCGCATGTAGTAAAAGAAATTACTGCACAACAGGAGTGGATTTGAATTATACTTCAATACCATACTTCTATGATGATAATTTGATATTTTTGAATTACTTGTTTCTTTAGATTAGTAGTCGGAATTTGAACAAAATTCGTAAATTGAAGAGTGCAATGACAAGACTGACTGCTAGAGTTCAAAAGGTATGTCTTTGATGTATTGTTCAGAGTATTTGTATGTAGAAGAAAATCATCATGCACCTGAATTTTGTGAAAGTTACATTTTACACTTCAAAAATATTACAGTGTGTCCCCATAAGTTTGTTACACCCACTGACTAAACACGAACTTAATTTATATACACTATCAATGTAACAATTTTTTTAATTTTTAATCAATCATAATTAATTATTAAAAACGTTTGACTTTAGTCATAACTATTGTTGTGATATGTTTTTACAATGCCATTGTTGCAAAATTAAACTTTTTTACAAAAAGCTTTAGGATCTAAAACATCTTAAATTGACTCTAATTTTGATCTATGCACAAATTATATTATTAGTACTTTGGCACAAATTCTTCTTATATAATACAGGTAAGAGAAGAGATTGAACACTTGATGGATGATGATGAAGATATGGCTGACCTATATTTATCAAGAAAGTTGGTAGGATTATCATCACCTATAAGTAAATCAGGTGCTGAAAATTGGTTTGCTTCATCTCCCACCACAAAGTCCAAAAGTGTGGCAACATTTCTTAGTGATGAAAATGATGTGGATGAGCTTGAAATGTTACTTGAGGTCATTAAAATTTTCTTTATTTGTGACATGTAAGAAATAATCTTCCATTTGAAGTTGTTTTGAAATGCTATTAATAAGTGATGTTATTCATTTTGCAGGCTTATTACATGCAAATTGATGGCACTTTAAATAGATTGTCTACGGTAAGTATCAAGGTTATATTGATAAATATTGCACATGCATACACATTTAGAGCTTACATATATTGCATATATCCCTCTATTTTCGTTTTTTCAATGCAAAATAAATACTACTTTTCTAAAATTTTAGGTTGAGCCTAACTCAACCTACAAAATTGGCTTATAAGACGAGAAATGTTTACTGCTTGTAAATTTATTTTCAAGTCATATCGCATTCATATTCGAGTACTAAAACATAACTATATTGTTCTAATTAATTTCTATTTACAGCTACGAGGGTACATTGATGATACAAAAGATTACATTAATATTCAGGTAAGTAACTTACAATTTATAACTAGTGTCAATTGTTATTTTATAAATAAATGACATTGTATACAAATAAAATGTATGTATATTTTGCAGATTGACAACCATCGAAACCAATTAATTCAGGTACTATTATATGTGCTTGTTTATACATAATTTATATCATGTAATATTACTTTTTTTGCTTATATATTTTTCATGTTACAAAGTCCTTGAATATTTTTCTTTATGCAGTTAGAGATATTTCTTAACTCAGCTGAACTTTCTCTAGCATTTTATTCGGTGGTGACTGGAATACTTGGCATGAATATTCCATATGGTTGGGAAACCAACCATAGTTACATGTTCAAATGGGTAACCACAAATTAACCAATGTTTTTTTTTTCTTTCCAATTTAAATATTAACAATAAAGAATATAATATATAATTTTTTATTGGCAGGTGGTTATTTTTACAGGAATTTTTTCCATATCTATATTTCTCACCATAGTTGCCTCTGCTCGCAAGAAGGGGTTGGTTGGATCATGAATAGCTGAATCAATCTTGTGGAAAAGGGGTCTATTGAATTACTTTGAGAATTCCAATAGTCTTATGAGTTATGTTGCTGAACTTTTGGTTATAATTTATTTTGGACTTTGATTTGTTTTACTCTTGTTAAAATTGTTGTTTAAAGATCATAGGAGATATATCTACATGGTTTTTAGAGTTGGAATGAAACACAAATATTAGCTAAACTCCTTATATACACTGCTCTTTGGATTTGAGTCCAAACACTTTACTATAAGATGGTAATACACATTCTACTTTATTAGCTAAAATCCTTATATTGATTTCCCCTGATGTCTTTGCAAATATCATTCATATTCCCTCTATTTGTTAATTTTGTTACATTTGACTCTTGAGTACATGTTAACTCAGAACAACATATATTCATATCGGGAAAAATAAATTATATGGTATTCTCGTGTGTCCTATTTTTTTCTTCCAAAATTACCCTTTATTCGGATTCTATAATCCAAATGTTTTTCGGATTATATAATCTGAACAACGTAAAAACTGAAGGTCCGCATGTCTAGGACTCATCCTTGCCTAAAGTGGGTGAAAAACTTATTTGGAAAGTATATTCCGGAAGTTATTTCCATATTTCGGGTATTATAATCCGAACAATGACCGTTTTAAAAAGAGGGAAACCTTTATGTTTATAGAATCCAAAATCTTCTAATATACAAGGCTTGCCCATAATCTAGCAGAAGTTCACCACCTTTATCACCAAACACTCTATACCTCCAAAAACACACCATTTTGGGCAAAAGCGTGATTTGGAGTAACAATCTAGTCATCAAGGGGAGTTTACAACATAATTTTCGTCTGAATGCAAAGGTAATGTTCTTAAAAAACCTTCCTCATTCGATTTTTAAGCGCTTTCCTTTCATTCACGTCACCTTAGTTGTACTGGACGCTTTCATATTATAGAATCTGAAACCTAGTAATGTGTTTCAAATTGTATAATCTGAATGGCACCAGTACAAAAACTGCCCAGTTTTTCTGACCATGATTTTGCACTATTTCAGTAATGAATGTTTCCTTTGATGTCTCTCATGAATTGGCACCTGACTTTGAGCCTCCTATGGTGTTGCTGACCGTTTCACTTGAAGTTATGGATGATTCCAGCAATGCCAAAGCTGAGGATCCCCCACCAAAAGTTGATATTCCTTCCAGCGAGGCGAAAGTAGAGAATGCTCCTCCGGTTGTTGTACCTCCAAATGATGATCATCCGATTGTTGGACATGTTGTTTCTATTGATCATCGAGACAATTTACCACCAACCAAACAAAATTTGCTACACAAAACAATTTGTTAGAGTGGGTTCGAGATTACTGTTATTGGTAAATCAGATAAAGGTGGAAATGGCATAAATGTATTTGTTACAATGATAGGTGAAATTAAAAAGGGGGTTCATGTACCAAGTACAAGAAGTTGTCCAGGCTTAAAATATTTAGTTCTATGAAATGTGATTTTTTGTTTCGCGTGAGAGGTTATTTGTTGATTGCTGGTGATTGGAGTCTCAAAGTTGGTGATAATGTCGGTAGACACACCCATGAGATGGCAGATGAGTTGAAAGGTCATAGAACCATTGGACGTTTAAACCCAAATGAAAGTAGATACCTTCGTGAGTTGATAGACTCAAATGTTCCTCCGAGGAAAATTCTTACCAATTTAAGGGATAAGAACGGTAGAACTTCAACTACTATCAAGCATATTTATAATGCTTGTCGCAGGTATAGGAAATCCATTAGGGATCCGAGAACAAACATGCAATATCTCTTGAAATCATTGATTGAGAATAAGTATGTGTATCATTGTAGGAAGTATCTTGAGTCTGGTGACGTCAGAGATATTTTCTGGGTGCATCCAAATGGGGTTAAGTTGTTTAATACGTTCTCTACAGTGCTTGTGTTAGATTCCACTTATACGACCAATAAGTATCTCCTTTTGTTGCTTGAGTTTGTTGGTGTCACTTCTACCAAGTTGACGTTCTCTATTGCAATTGTTTATATGATGTCTGAGAAGGGAGATAACGTTACTTGGACTATTGAGAGGTGTTGTGATATGTTGCATTCCAAAGTTATTTCACCCAAAGTAGTTGTCAGTGATGGTCGGATTAGACAAGTTTACCAAATCGTGTACCAAGTAATAAAGTGATAAGTAGAGTATCGTATCCTCATGGATTGTTGTTTCGTCCAAACAATTCGTGTTACTAAATTTGAAAACAAAATAATATAAAAGATTTGAGGGTTTAAAGTTTGAAAGTTAATTTGTTTGAAATAGATCAAAGTTGCCTATTTGTTTGCAGAATGTTAGCAGTGGTTAGTTCCTTCAATTCATTTGTTGGAATTAAATAACAGTCAAGTCACGTTCAGTTATTCTTAGTAGGCTATCTAAGTGATGAGTCCGTCAGCACGTTCTAACCTAATCGGTTTGTCAGGTTGCACCTACTGGTCACACAATGATCCTCACATGTGGGGTCTTACTCTCTTGGTTGATTTCGGTCTATCCCTCTGCCTATTGAGTTGCACCTGCTAGTCACATGGTGATCCTTACGTGTGGGGTAATTGAAACATATACTTAAGTTGGTGTTAATAAATTTCCAAAGGTATGATGGCCAATGTTCATAAAAGTTTTCCCATCTATGAATCTTAGGAGTACATAACACACTCTCCCTCTCAGTAGTTCTACAAATGGGAAGCTCTGTTGGTAGAGAATACTTGAATCCTCCTTCGTCTTTGTTGGAAATTAACTCGATTAATTATTAGTTTATGACTTACCTTATGTTTGGATTTAAGAAATTAGAACATAACCTCATGATGACTCAGTGCAAGTTTATTTTAATATTCCCGCAATTTAACCAATTACAATTGTTGGGTTCCCTTAAGTTGAGTTATAGTCTTAAATTCATACTTAGATTCAATTACTTTAGAAACTAAGCAATTTTTTACTGACATGTTCCAATGGAATTCTGGTTGTCATTCCTACTTAGCTCTATGTAGAGGTATGGTATAAAAACGGACATACACGAATTAAATAAGGCTTTAGATCATAAACTGAATAAAAACTTTATTAATGGAATCCAATAAATAAGAAGGGGTTCATCGTGAAACCCTAATCAAATATGTTTAGTTGCATATGGCTGAAGGTGAGAAAAACACAAGGGGGGGAGGGAGGGGGGGGGG
>Ga0228711_1006293_pt1 | contig 17716 bp, 9 predicted proteins | sample MedpolnodulmetaG_2_FD_177996 | JGI IMG/M metagenome (GOLD analysis project Ga0228711, IMG submission 177996) | Root nodule microbial communities from Medicago polymorpha collected in Santa Monica, California, United States - brown nodules | ecosystem: Host-associated > Plants > Roots > Nodule...
AACAAGAGCAATATCTGAGGGTGTTGTAAACTTTGGAGTATCTTACTAATGAGATAAATTTTAATTTGTTATTATATATGGGTTTTGCTAGAAGTCATCCATGAAGGTGTCTTTTATCAACTCACACCTCAAGGTGAGATTATCCACTTTTTAGTTATAAACTTGCTAAAAGACACATTCATAAATATTAGTTGGTGTCTTTTAACAAATGTCTATAAAATAACTTGCTAAAAGACATCTTCATAAAATGTGTCTTTTAACAAAACCTATTATATATTATCCCTCTCCTATTAGTAGTGCCAATTTTAACCAAATTAAGTAAAGTTATAAAACCATTTAAGGCTGGGACAAGTGGAATTAAATAGTCCTTCATAACATGGCGAACTAAGGGTGTATTGGATTGAGATTTTAAAAGACTGTTTTGGTGAAAAAAGTCTTTAAGATTTTAAAAGACTTTGTAAGATTGTATTGATTCTGTGAGATTTTAAAAGACTTATTGTAAAAGACTTTTTACACTCAAGATTATACCAGAGGATTTCATTGGATTTATGAAATAGATCTTTAAGATTTCAATGGATTTTATTGGATTTATAACTCAACCTTTAACCCCATTATTTGTAGCTCCATCAAGATGTGCAACAACTCAATAGTTTCATCCATCGTTCAAGCTACATAACTATCTTTGTCTTTTTCGTTTCCTCTGTTATTTTCTTGTTGTGAATCCCCCATTTAATCAGTAATAAATATAAGGAACTATTCTTTATTTCACAAGAACAATATTGATATTCCCTAATCAATCAATATAAGCAAAAATAAATGTCTGAAGAAAAAAATTACAACAAATCGTAAAGAAAAAAAAACAAGAATTATCGATTAATAAAGATCAACAAAAGAAAAGCCAATTATCGATTAAAAACAGTCGGTGGTAAGAAAAAGAAGCTGGTCCGGAAAGAAAAAAACAGTAAATTGAAAGAAAAAAATTATCGATTAATGAAAAAAAGAATTTGGAAAGGAAAAAAACAAAAGACAAGAAATCATGTGAAAAGAAAAAAAAACAAGAAATCATAAATAATTATAGACTTTTAAAGAATTTGAGAGAGAAGAAGAAGAAAGCATGGCATGAATAAATGACGGCATACAAAGGTTTGAAAGAGGATGACAAAATCTCAAGGGTTTCCATGAGATTATTGGATGAGAGTAGTATTTATATTTTTCACTAAAAAGTCTCACAAAATCCACTCAATCCAAGAATCCATCAAAGTCTACAAATTTTTGAATACCAATAGACAATTCATAAGTCAAGAGAAATCTCAATTGAATACCAACAGATTTTGTTACCCTGACAAAAAAGTCATGATTGTTTTAATTGAATACCACAAGATTTGTTTACATTTTATAAAAGTTTTGATCAAATAAAACTAGACTTTTTTAGATATTCTAAAAAAGTCTTTTAAAATCCTTTAAAATCTCAATTCTATACACCTCTTAAGTTTAAATTTTGACTAGAAGTATACATAGTTTAACTCAAACGAAATAAATTTCTCATTTTAGAATGTTAGTTTCACATAGATTATGAATTGATAAAATAATGAATATATAAGAGAGCATAGATCATATAACTTTAAAAGGCCATGAATAACCACACTATTTCATTGTTGAAGAGATCAAGTTGTGTGATCTCCACCCGTCAGATAGAGACCTTAGCACTAACCGTTGTGTTGATCTTTCTAATGTCTTTAGATTTTCAATTGAGATTTGGTTTTTGTCTCTCTTTTGATCATGGATCCACCCCCACTCCAAATAGAAACATCATATATATATATATATATACTTGACCACATTTTACCTAAAATAAACCAATAAGAATTTTAAAAAGTATGGTATGTTTTCCCTCAAAAAAAAAGTATGGTATGTTAAAAAAAATAAGGTTCATATATGTCTAATTTATGTAAATAGTTCCACCGAATTGAAATTCTATTTCAAGAATAAAAACAAATTCCTAAATAATTGCAACAACTAGCTAACTATTTTGGCAGGAATTAGGTACATATTATTTATTATAGTTGCGAAATCGGGAAAAAAATTCGGCTGGACCACCAAAGTAATATATACACAAAATTTATGTTTTAGTTAAGCACAAAGTTCACTATCAAAATATTAAATTACATACCTTAAAAATTTAAAATAATCATCTACACATATTAAGTAATTTGAAAGTGTGATAGTAACTTGTTTTGAGATAGAGAAGAGAGTGGGTAACAAAGTAATTTTATTTAAAAATTGAGGATATTTTAGTAATTTTTTCTATAAAAAAATTAATTTTTTATGGGATGGGCCGTGGCTCCACCACATATTATTATCATTTCGTTTCAAAAAAATTGTTTATGTATGTTTCAACAAATATTGAAAATTGAAAACATAAATGAATATAGTATTTTTTTTTTTTTAAATTACTTGGTCTTTGATTCTGCAAAAACATAATATAATTTTCTTTATTTTATAAGTAAAATTTATAAGCAATGAGTATAAAGTGTAGATCAATATATTACAATAATACACAAATTGTATAAATTAAAGACAATATTGTGTTTCAATGGTTATTTGTCATTTTATTTATAAAAAAATATTACTTTGTACATAATCACAATCAAAAGTTGAAAGTTTGACCTCTTAACGTCCCTAAATATGATAAACAATATGTTAGATAACATTTTAATTTTGTACTATAATTGTGTTACAATCAAAAACTGTTAATGAAAAATGGTCTATTCAATCTAAAATTGAAGTGGGAGCAAGTCTTACTTGGACACAAATACAAATGAAAACTATTTAGACACACTCACATAAATAGAGACAAATAAATAAAAAAGAATTTAGTCACATCATTTAATTACTTTCTCTTTTAATTTTTTTAATTTATGTGTGTGTGTCTAACCATATTTTATTTATGTTTGTGACCGAAATAAATATTTCTCTTCGAAGTGGATGACTAACAAAGTTGGGTGATAAGGAAGTTAAAATTGACCATCACTTCCAATATAAAAGATATTCAATTTTGAAGTGACTATACTTACAAATAGTCACAAAGTTATCTTACCTTCTTACGCCTCTTCTATACAATACAGGTTCAGTTAATCATGTACCAAATGTTGGACTTTATTTCTTTATTGCTGCAAAAATGCTGGGCTCTATTATCATCGTAATTAAGCACCTCTAATTGACTAATTTCATTGCTTACCGATGTTAAAAAATATGTTGCTTAAAAGAAACTACACTACAGATTGCTAATTAGCACATAATATGGAATTGAACACATGCAAAAATTTAGTGCAACCTGTCTTAAACATCATTTTAAGGAGAGCTTCTCACATTAAACCTAATTTATTTAATTAATTAACTTTCTTCACATTAAACCCAATTTATTAATTAATTAACTAGTCTAAGATGTTTCCTTCAAAAAAAGAAAACTATTCTAAGATGTTGTCAAGTCTTAACGCAAAGTAACTTTGGGGTAAGTTGGTACTTGGCAGAAACATCATATTCCACGAAGGAACATGCAGATTGGTTAATTTGAAGTTTACATGCAAAGACTTTGATTTCGTTTATTTTCTTGTAGTTTAATTAAAATTGATGTGAGTATAGTTTGACATTTAGCTTTGCTTAACTACGAGCGCTAGTTTAATATTTCATAGAAGATGTTAAAGAGTGTTCTGAAATACTCCCTCCGGCCCTAAATATAAGAGAAGAATAATTTATTAGGTTCATTGAATTTAATGTATCTACTAGACTATAATATAAACTAAGTACATCATTTATTCTATAAACCTAAAAAAAAAATTCTCTTATATTTAGGACCGGAGAAAGTATTTGAATTTTTTAAAAGAATAATACTTTAATTTTTAGTCGTTAAAGAATATCTTAGAAACACTGATTAACAAGACACATATTTTATTCTAACGTCCATTTTACGACTTCACAAGCAATTGATTCACATCCTCTTAGGAAAAAGAGAACAATTGATTCAGAAAGTTTTGATGTTGATTAAATTCCATTTAAGTTCTGTTTTTTCAAACAAATGAAAGTGTACATTGAAATATGATGCCCCCTACTGTATATTTCCGGAATAAATTAGTAATTTATAGAATAACAGTTACTATTTCTCTTCTATTTTAATAGGAGAATAACTATTACTTGTTAAGTAAGGATGATGCATGTGTTTAGAATTTTCTACAATACTTTAGTACGTGTTAGGAATTGTCAAAAAAATTCTAGAATGTAGTATTTATAATATACCTCTCAAACTTATAAACATGTAAACTTATGCATTATTGTATTTGAGTCTTTCAAATACAATATCAATAACATAGACGGCTTCATTGTAACCAAAAAAAAAACATAGACGGCTTCACCATATTATATCTTTTCTCTTAAGATAAGGTAATTTATAACACCATTTAAGATCTGGTATCTAATAGATATTTTTATTGGAGAATTTTTTTTGGAAGATTTCTAAGATTTGGAGTCTCACTTAAAACCTCTATTCTTAAGTAGACCCACAATACTTTTTATTAAAATAATCATTGTAGCGTTGTTTTTGTTGAAATGTAAATGATATAGAGTTATTGGTGGGACCCATTTAAATCTTTTGTTAAAGGGTCTCCATTGGAGTGGTTGAGTCCTTATTAGGTACTGTTATTAAAAAATTATAAAAGAGTGATGTGTACACGTGAGACCCGTTTAAGACCTCTAACAATAATGTTGTCTTATTAGGTATATACAGGGCCGACCCATAGCCCGTTAAGGCTGGGATATGTCACTGGGCCTCGATTTTTTTGGGGCCAAAAACAATTTTTTTTATATGTAAGGCAGTTAATTAATAAATATATATTGGTAATGCGAAAATAATACAAAGAAATCTTAGTGCTTTAGTGGCGCACCCCATCTGTAGTAGAGTGTGAGGTTAACAATTCAACTCTCACTAGGTAATTTTTATTAATAATTTTTTTTATACTGCCTTAAAATCTAAAACGGGGCCAGCAAATTTGTTAAGACGGCCCGGGGTATGTAGATGTGTCAGGTCATAGACTAGACATAGCAAAATATTTCCTATGTCACCAACTACTTTTTTAAATTGTTCATTCTGCATGCTGACTTCTACTGTACTATTAAACTAGAAAATGTGAGGTCTTTGGCTCAAATGCAAAAGGAGTACATGTCACAACTCGACTCTATTTAAGTTCACACCTAAAACAAAAAGAGAGTGAGGAGATCGGGTAGCTTAATGTCTCGACCCTCTTTGGTTTGGTTCAAATTCAAATATTGTCGCAAACTTTTGGCCCCTTCCCTAAGACTCGAGTTTAGACAAAACAAACAAGCACATGTGATTAATAAAGATTAAGACTTGTAACCTATGAGGCTCATCCTAAGTATACTCCAAAGAAGAAAAGTGCAACTACTAGAGCAAGAAGAGTATGTCACAAGTTTTCAACAATAGCAACAAGGAACTCACATGCAACTGAAGAGCAAAACGGAGTTATGTTAGACGTCTTAAACAAGAGTGATAAGGAGACTCAGAAACAAGTTAAGAGAAATAAGGAATTCTTGTTAAAAGTCTTCAACAAGATAGACAAGGAGATTCACATGCAACTAAGCAGCAAGAGTGATCATTGTTAGAAGTCATTAACAAAACCGCCATTGAGGATCAAAAACACAACTACAGAGCGAGAAGTCTTCTATAAGACTCGTTTTAAATAAGTCCAACAAAGAAAGTAATGATAAATATTGTGGGAAGAGGTGTGACAAAATTATTATCACCGCATAGTTAATGTTTTTGAAACACAATTTATGTGTGTTCATATCCTTATTTTGGTCCCCCTATTTGAACCATTTTGGGAATTGGCCACAATATTTTAAAATTTGACAGCTTTGGTCCCTCCATCGAATATTTGATCTCATATATTGTGATATGACATGTTTTCAAATGATGTTTTCAAGGCTTCTTTTTTACAATTTTGTCGATGTTGATTTTTTTCCATCATTAGATCATATACCACACCATTTAAATTGCATGTCATAATACCAACTTTTTAGTTTAAAAAGATGATGGAATGATCAAATCTGTCATATTTTAAAATAAGGGATCAAATATGCAAAATGATAAAGATAGGGGGACCAAAATTGCAATTGAGCCTAATTTTTCCCCCTTAAATAGTGGCTCAAAGTTAGTAGATCTCATAAAAATATTTCTTTATGTTAAAATAGATTAAAGTGTAATTTGAACGTCTCTTAGTTAAGGGAATTATACTTTACTCTATAATTTTACTTCTCAAGAAAGAAAAATGTATATTCATCTCAAAGTGTAGAAAAATGTAATCTACTCTAAATAATTATGAGATTTTTTTAAAATTATTTTATTATTTAGAGATTTTTTTAAAATTATTTTAAAAAAATCTCTAAATTCACATTGAAGTTACAATCTTTATACTCTTACTATTGAGTTATCATCTCAAGTGTAAGAAAATATATTCAAAATAACTTTTTATTTCAAACAATTTTTTTAATTCTCTTTTTTTAAAGGTTGTAGCAAGTAGTTTTTTTTATTATTTAAAAAAAAACAGTAACAAACAGATAAAAAACGAATGAATAGATAACTTAGTCATTAAACTATTTTTTATTAATTTAGTTCATAAACTATTAAAATTAACTAAAAAGTCTTTAAACCATAGAAAATTCATCAATTTAGTCCTTAAACTAGCATGAAAAACAACAAATTTTGTTGGTCGGTGAATAGGGTAACTTTGGAACATTTTAATTGATTTTTATATATTTTTTTTAGGCAAAGTGATTTTAATAGTTTAGTGATTAAATAAGTGAAAGAGTAATAATTTAATAATTAAATTGACTGTTGGCTTAGTTGCAATTTTGACACCCTTAGTATCACAATTTTGTGATTTTGGTCCCCTATAAAAAAAACAAATCAACCCCTACGTTTGCCCCCTTTTGCATTTTTGGCCCCTAAACCAATTTTGACCAAGTCAATGTATACGTGGCACCCATATCACTTAAAGTGAGGTGCCATGTGTGACTTTCTATTTTCGCAGAGGCCACAACCACAAGATTGTGATACTTAAGGGTTAAAACTACAATTAAGTCTAATAAATAAAGTGATATGTGTGACATGTATGCATTAACCCAGTCAAAATTGATCCAGGGACCAAAAGTGCAAAAAGGATATACTTAAGGGACCTCGACTGTTTATTCAATAAAAAAGTGATTAAAAAAACAAAAATATTACAAACGAGCCAAAGGAAAATGTTGGTCAAGGGTTATAGTTGAAAAAAGAAAATAAGAAGGGGTTAAAGTATAATTACATAAAGATAGATCCACATTTTTAATTCTCCTCTTTCACTTCACCTGAGTCACACACACGCACAGAGAGAGACAGTGGTAACGAAGAAGATGGCTAGCGGCGGTTTGAAGAAGATGTTAACCTCTGCAATCAACGGCGGTATTACTTCTGCACGAGCAACGATATTCGGTCATCAATTGAATCCTTCAGGGAAGAAATCTGCTCACAAAATTCTCCGTATGAAAATGTTTGGTGAAAAAGTTGCTCAATGGTACCCTCATGATATCAATGAAGATGACCCTAATGTTATGGCTCGTCAACAACAAGTGTAATTGTTCTTTTTCTTTCTTTTTATGATTGCATGCTATGTGTTTGTGTTTATGTCTCTATGAAATTGTTTTGTTTTGTTTTGGAGTTTTTTTATTTGGGGTTGCGCTATTTTGGTTGATAAATGGAGTAGTGTTATAAAGTTTAGTTTTTTTTAACTGGGTCTATAATGGGGTTTGGTAATTCAAATCTATTGGGGATTGCTCACTATGTGTTTGTGTTTATGTCTATGTGACGTAGTTTCATTTGTTTTTAGAGTTATTTTATGTGAGGTTGTTTTATTTTGATTAATGGGTGGCATAGCATCATAAAGTTCAATTTTTTAAATTGGGTATATTATAGTGTTTGGTAATTCAAATTGAGTTATGCAGTTAATAGGAAAAATAGGTTGTAATGAACTGAAATCCCATGTAATGGTAAAGGGGTTGAGTGAGTTTAAAGGGCGACTATACTGTATATGTTATATCCTTCGTTAAAACAACCCTTATCATGTTTTTTGAGCAAATCATCAATTGCTTTTTCCATCTGGGCACGGTCTTTTTGCACCTTACTACCACAAATTTGAATAGGTTTGCATGCCTTGACAATTCATACACGTCATAAAAGAAACAAGAACTCGGTACCTATTGTTGACATGAGGAGTGATAGGAACACTCTGTTTTCAACACTCACTCTCTTATTGAGTGTATTCCAGGTGGGTCACACCACTTTGTGTGGGACCGATTTCTTGAGTGTGGGGATCTACATTGATTTCACTCAATAAGAGAGTGAATGTTATAGTGGTTGTTGAAAAGAGTGTTCCTAGCACTCCTTGTTATTATTACCTTTTCTCGAAAAGAGCTTTGTGCTTAAACACATTGTCCATGAGATCATTTTTGGGGCTTTCGTTTTTTTAAAAGAACAATAGGAAATGGACTCCATCATGTTGCCATTGATGATCTTAATCTCTCCCACAGTAGGCTGAAAGTTCAGCTTAGTAAGTGCTTTCTCTAGGCTGAACTTATTTCCTCAATCAAGGATTCATTGGTTTCATGGGATGATGGAGAATACGAAACCAGCTGGTTACTAAGTTGTTTTGTTAGCTCCTTTCCTTGGATCAGTTCATTTATAAGATAAACATGTATCATTTTAGTGCTCTCTTCCGTTTTGTGTATATGAACTGATCTCAACAATTATGGAATTTTCCATTTCTTTTATTGCATCTAAGGCCTTGAGTCCAATTATAGCTAAGGTCAATGAGTGCCTGAGTTGTCAAATGGGTCAGCAAAAATGTGAAGTGCTAGTGAAGATGGGTATGAGAGTGAAGTGAAAAAATGTAGGGAGGGTGGAAGCAAAGCTAGCTAGGTGTTAACTGCTTAGTAGAGGAAGAAGTGGTGAAGCAAAGTGTGAAATAGAGTGAGGGGTTGCTTGGGGAAGGTGAGCCAAAGAGGGATATATGTATAGTCTTAGTATATAATCATCTAATAAACTAAAATTACCTCATCCTTGTATATTCTTAGTTTATTGTTTTGGTGTGAGACGGTAAAGTTTTCTCTATGAATTTTGGTTCCATTTTATTGATGTGTTCAATGATATTATCCATATTCACTGTATGTTAGACTACTTCTTTTGTCAATGTCAGATCTTCTTCGATATTCAATTTAGGTGAAGTATGTATATGGTTTTCCCTATGAATTTGGCTATGTCGTCTTACACCAAGTGCATTCTATTAATGGTAATTCATTTCAGTGTAGAAGTTTTGCTGCCAAAGTTTGTGAAGGATGTACTTTCGGTTACAATCATAATATTTGGCATATTTTTTACTGGTTATCTTACATTTATTTCCATTCATTCAAGAATTTTGATACATTTGTTATTTTGTTCTATGCAGACGTTTGTCGAAGCTTGAAATGTTGAAGCGTCGAGGTAAAGGCCCCCCTAAGAAGGGACAAGGAAAGCGTGCTAAAAAAAGCAACAAATAGATTATACTCTTACCTGTCTTGAATTCATCCTATGGGCATATTGGTTTAAATCAAAGACTAATTGTTGTGTTTGCAAACATTTCGAATTTGATTTATTTGATCAGAATGACAGATTTCTTATTGACCTCTTCCTGGGAGAAAACTTCATGCATTTGAGAGTTGAAACCATCTAATTTGGTTGGAGATCTGCTTCTTTTGTGCCATTAACTTTTCATAAATTGATGTAGTCTACCTTGAATGTTTATCACAAGGTTATGTATAAATAGCCTTTTTTATTTTGTTGTTATAGTCTTCATTAATGTATCTTTGGCTTACTGTTTGGAAACTCTAAACGTAAGTTATTGGTGTGTTTTGGTAAGCAGTTTAATTGCTTATTTAAGCGTTTATGTATGCTATTTCTATTATCAAAGAGGATGGTTGAACTATTTCATACTAGTTTTAAACTGCTTTCATAAGCTGTGTTGGGGTGATTATTACTATAAGTAAAACTGTAAATGGACATCTATTTTTTATAAGCTCTTCCAAACATATGAACAAGTGTCATAAGTCCTACTCCTTCCGTTCCAAAATATATGTTGCAGTCAACAACTACACACATGTCGATACATAATTAAAAATTCATAATTAATCTGTTTCTTATCTAAAAATTATAATTTTATGTAAGTGGTAATATTTTTAATGTCTTAAACATGCCCGCAATTTAAAAATTCAATGCTTGTGTCACTTTTTTGAACTTTTTTTCTATTGAAAAAAAAAAGGTTAATTATTTCTTTATTTCAATATATATATATATATATTAATGTTAGGAAAAAAAAGGTTAATCTATTTCTTTATTTCTTTATGTCATGAGGGAAAAAGTATATTTCAAGTAAAAAAAACAATGTTACGTCATCAACAAAATTCAAAACGGAAGATTATCAAATTACACAGGTAAATTTGTGCTTTATATTATTACATGGGTATTTTTCTGACTTCACCTATATTATATGGGCAATTTGAACAACTAACCCTATAAAAAAAATTATTTTTCCAAATTTTCAAGGAATTTTTTGTAATAAAGTATCCAAATTTATTTTTGCATAAATCATGCTTATTTACTTAACAATGTAAAACTACAAGAAAACATTTAAATCTGCACTAATATATTGATTCAATGATATAGTTAATCAATTCATAGTTGAACGAATTGATTCACTAAGCTTTGTGAATCAATTCATATGAAAAATTTCATTATAGGAGCTCTCTAAATCATCGATGCATACATGCAAAAGACTAGAAAATGCATTACTTCATATCAGGCTTGAATTAGTGTCTTCATGTGTGGAATCTACACCAGTTTCTTCGGCATACGTCTCTTCCTCAAAAACTCTTGCTCTACCATAGTATGCTGGTTTCTTAGGTAAAACATCCACTTTAATTTTGTTTGTTAACATTGATATAACACTGGACATGGTGGGGCGATCATCTGCATTTTCTTCGACGCTAAGTATACTAAAGCGTTTGTTCCAATCTAGCAACTTTCTTCTAGTTGCATCTTTCCGCGCGAAAAATAGAAAGGAAAAAAAAGGAATACAATGTCATGAGGAAAAGTCTTAAAATAAGAGATTTATGTTAGATATACAAAATAGGTACATAGGTAACATTACTGAAATTATTGTTCCCTAAGAAACTCAAATTACTATTCTAAATTTTAATTATCTATTTTTGCAGCTGAATGAAGGATTTATCATAATATAGAATCTATGAAAGAAACAACTTATATTCTCAGATTGGTGCAACTTATGAATGGAGAGTTGTTATATTATTCTTCAGACATACACACATCAATACACAACCTTAAGAGATTGTAACAATTAATATTTCTCACCAAATAAAAAGAAGTCCAAGCTTTTGTTGGACATATACTCATAATCATAAATAAACATTCTCTCTTGTTCATGAATACAGTGACCAATTAGCTGAACCAAATTTGTATGCTGAAGCTTAGAAATGAGTGTTAATTCATTTCTAAACTCAGTACCTCCTTGTCCAGAAGTTTTGGAAAGTTTCTTCACAGCTACTTCTTGGCCTGAAGGCAAAATTCCCTAAATCCAACAATGAAAAAAACGGTAAATGCACAATTTCAGCTTGAAAAACAGTTAGTGCAATAGCTATGGCAGTGCTTATCCATATCCACATGTGTTTACCTGCATAGATTAAAATATTAACAAAGGAACCAATTTTCCTTCAATAGAATTCCATCTTCCTACTCTAGTTGTTGCAAGATTAGCCTTGAACCTAGGAGTGTTCTCAAGCTCAATATTAGTTAACTCTTTCTACAAGTAATCATTGTATTAAACATTAGTTCATGAGCCTTATCACACTATATATAGTCAATAACCAACTATAAGCTTAAGTTGTTAGCTGAAAGTATAAAAATGATTTCATATCACGCTCACCCTCTCACGTAGAAACTTTTGGTTGAGAGTTTCAAATTTGATGTTATATCATATGAAAGTGTTTATGATAGATGGACATCCTTCACCTTACAAGCCAGTTTTGTGGGATTGAGCTTGATCTAACCCATTGCCTTTCGGGTCAAGCCCCAAATGTCCACTCTTGAACATGAGGGGTTGTATTGATCCATAAAACGCTTCTAAATGATGTGTAATTGTAGTAGCTTAGCTAGATACATACCTTTGTTATGGGCGGTGCTCTTTACGAATATAAAAGTTGTCATCGCCACCGCCAGCAATGTTAAGACTTTCCATTGATAGAATGAACGTACAACCAGTTCCATTAACGTAAGAGTTTTTAAATCCAATGCAGACGCAGTTGCTCCAACAGATAGTTTGAAAATCATTTATGTTATTGCTAGCATTTCCTATATCGTTCAACATTTCATTTCTGAGGTAACCTGCTTTGTACTGAAAGATATCACCGCGATTCCTGCAACTTGGCATCACCCCCCACTTTTGGCACCCTTCATCTGTTTTATATCCATAACATAAATCAGCCCTTGCAATATCATTTTTTCCTCTGCTCATCAGCTTCCCAGTTTCCAAGAGTGTCCATATAGTGAGGTTTTCATTTGGAGCTATTAACGTGAACGAATCTTCATTTTCATCGGACACAATTTTGTACTCAAGACTATTCTTTCCTATTTCTTTACTTTTCCAGTACACTTGTTTTTTGTACTTGATGACCAATTATCTTGCAACACAAGGTTCCCTGTATCCAACAAGGTGGCTACCATAGTAGTGCTTCTGTTAAAAGGTTGAGGTGAAGAGTAAAGGATTTTCGAGTCATTTTTGGAGTCAATTTTGAGTACACCAGAGTTGTTTAGTAATAATACTGCAGAATCTATTTCAATTGGTTGGTCTCTATTACCAATCCACACTATCCAACCATCTTTTCTTTGGACATACATTTGGAGATAACCCAGGGTTTCAGAATCTCGTCTCACGGCTAAACTCATGCAATATGTACCTTGTTTAGAACACAACATGGAAATTGCATGTGGGAATGTAATGATCAATCTGTCATTAAAGAAGCTTTACCATTCATTTTTCTAATCAAAAGCAGCCGCACTACTTTATGCCATTATATTGTATGTCTCACACTATATATAGTTTACTCAGGTTATTATCCATGTGCAAAATAACCTCTATGCTTCTCTTCTTAAAAAATAAAGCAAGAGAAAGAAAACTAGGAGCTACATCAAACATCCTAACCCTAGAGGCAGTGGCGGATCTTGAGTTAATTTATTAGGGGTGTCAAACTTCTATGGAATATATATTAAACGGTTTCAAGAAGTAACAATTCAAGAAGTAACAATAATTAGTAATTGTCCTATTGGTATAAATTGTTTGAAAGGAGCAAGAGGATAAGGGTTCGAAACCCCTATACAAAACCTTTTTCTTAATACAATATCTAAAAGTAGAAGATAAATATGAATTCAAGAAGTAACAATAATTGGTAATTGTCCTATTGGTGTAAATTGTTTGAAAGGAGCAAGAGGATATGGGTTCGAAACCCCTACAAAATGTTTTTTTTATACAATATATAAAAGTAGAAGATAAATATGTAAAAAGATGTGGAAGGGAAGTGTTGAATCCGCGACCTTTGGCAATTTACAACACCCCTTTCCCCTGCAACAACTGAAATCTAATTGATATAATACACCTATTATAGTATATAAGGAAAACCTAGGGGATGCCATCGCCCCTGCGGTCCCTAAAGAGATCCGCCACTGCCTAGAGGCAAACTAAGGCTAACCAAATCATTGACAACTTGGTTAAGTTCACGATGCATATGAGTTAAAGAGTATGATGAAATTTTTCATGTAAGTCTCTAATTTGTCTAACCAAATTGTAAAAAACCACAATCTATTAACACTTGAAGACCGTTCACAATTGCCCAAAGCTAAACCATAGTGATAGTGTAAGCACCTAAATCCTTTGTAAAGGCAGTTATAAACCTCCCATCAACATTTTGAATTGTAACTGATCCATCCCAATAAATTTCACAAACATGTTTGGCTTGTTCCAATGGAAGCACAATCGATCAATCAAAACATCATCAAATTTATCAAAAATATTTTGTATTTAGCCATGCTTCGACCATACTATATTTTGCCTCACCAAAGCCACAAAATTGTTAGCTGACAGTACGAGAGAAAACCATTCTTCATTTACGACGGAATGAAGAATAAAGATAGTGTGAGACAAAAATCTAATGTTAAGAGACCATAATAAAATTATATTCATTTGATCCAATGATCATAAAACAACTAGACCATAGTGTTCTGGGAAGTTTATCACTTCCCCATACTAAATCCACCAAGAGTTGTGACATGAGAATACTATTTTTACATCTCCCACCACGTCATTGTACATCTTGCATGGTCCGAGCAACGAACCCAGTCCGCGCATGCATCTCAAGGTAGAGGAAAATGTTAAAAAATTGTAACCCACCATACTTTATACGAGGTTGATGTGAAAAAACTATTGTACATTCCAAATCATTTCCCAATTCCCATGACCAAAATATTTACTTAATCTCTTACATTTTTTTTATCCATGTTTGTAATTTGGCCACATTTTTTGCAACAATATGCAACATCTACATTGTTCATCGTATTTATATAGTGAACAATGTTTTTCATTTGTCACTATTGTTTTTGAATTTTTTTTTTTTGAAAAAAAAACATTTTTTCAAATATAGAAGAGAATTTTTGTAACACAAAAATTTAAGATGTGTCATTAACCATTTTTTAATATGAATTTCATTAACCACTTTGATTACTTCATTAACCACTAACCACAAAAATACAAGTCATTCGCCAATTATTTTACATAGTATCAAAAAAATGATTGAAATGCATGTATTTATGTAAAATAAGTGGTTAATGCTTTGTATTTTTTTTTTAATAATATTTAATGTTAAAACAATGTTTTTTTGGTTAACAACGTACATCTTAAGCTATAAGAGGCGGATTGTTGTAAACACATTTTTATTTTTCATTCTCTGTCTTAATGTGTTGACAAATATGTCAAAAGTAGTGTTATCATTATCTTTTGACAAAAAAAATTGATTTCGCGTATTATTTTCAAAAGTTTGTATTCAAATCACAGGACCGTTCCTACGAATCCGGAGGCTTGACTCTATAAGTGAAAAAAATCCCGTAGTAAAATAAAAACGTATTTATTTTAAAAGAACAATATTCTATTTAAATTTTTTAAAAGATAAATATAAAGTGTCGTATATATGCGGTACACCCAAAGGTGAAAATCACTACCGTATACATGAGGAACCTGACACAAATGAATGGTTTGTATTCGTTTTGAGATGAAAAAAGAAGTTATATCGTACAATTTCAAACCGACAATAATTATAGATTTTCATAAGAACTACTTTAATGATAGATTCATAACAGTATACAAGTGTAACGACATAGCAACTAAGTGTAAAAGTAACATTGTTATTAGTGGGGTAGTACTTAGTAGTATTACTGAGCTATAATTTGTTTTTTTTGAGGCCCGTACCTTGGGGAGGCCCGGCTTCATTGAGCGGTTTGCACACCCCAAAGTCCGGCCCTGCAAATCACATTTAGCGTGGATTTTGTGGTCTAATTCTTTTTCTTTTTGAGAGGATGTGGTCTAATTCTAAAACTACCATAGATGTCTTTCATTTTAATCGAGTCGACGTTACATAATTCGGTCATATTATTACAATTTGAAGGAATCTTTTTACCGCTCATTTTATAAACTTTAGCGTCAAGTTTAATAGACGACAAACAAATGAGGTAGTTCATGCCCTTGCAGGAGAGACAACATATCAACTAGTCCAAGTATTTATTTTGATATCTCTCGTTGTATTTTTTTTTAGGGAGATATCTCTCGTTGTATTAACTCTCATTATTAATGAAGTAGTATGTTGTGTAGAAAAAAAGATTTGAAAATCCAGCCATGCCCAGACTCAAGTGGCTACCATAGGCTGTTGCTCTGCCACGATTTTGGCTTGACTCGTATACACACTGACCCAAAAATATACTCCATTCAGCCTCATATACAAGAAAAAATTATCAAGAACATTATCAATATAAGTCCCTAAAAAAATATCCCTCAAAAAAACATTATCAATATAAGAGAATGTCGCATATTTTAAGATTTATTAATGGCTTCTTTTATTTTTATACTCTTGATCCATATTTAATTGAAATGCATCGAGTGGATCTCATTATTCCTAAGAAATTGAATTTGTGGGAAAACAAGTAGGTTAGTTTTGGTGGGAGAATTGTACATCTAAACTCTGTGTCAAATTTAATTCTGATTTTTATCTCTCTTTTTTCAAGATGCTAGTAAAATTTTGGAAAAAAATTGTTAGAATTCAATGGGAATTCCTTTGGGGTGGTGTGGTGGGTGGAAGGAAAATTAGTTGGGTGAAGTGGAACATGGTTTTCCAACAAAAAGCAAATGATGGTCTTGGTGTGAGGGATGTGAGAGTGGTCAATTTGAGTTTATCACCCAATTGAAGATGGATGTTGTTGCAAGGGATATGGCTCTTTGGAAGGTGGTGTTAGTGGAGAAATATGGTGAAAATGTAAGCGATTTGGTGGAGGAAGATTGAGCTTCTTGGTCAAATTGGGCATCTAGGTGGTGGAAGGATTTGGTGAGTTTAAAGGGGGAGTGGAGCAAGATTGGTTTAATGTGGCAGTGGAGATCAAAGTAGGGAATGGTACAAATCTAGTTTTCGAAAGGTGGCTTGGAGAGGGGAAGTGTCGTTCATGGTTAAATACTTAAGACTCTTATCAATGTTAAATCAACAAGAGGCAACAATAGAAGTGATGAGGGGGGACACTACAATTGGTTGGAAGTGCGGTTTGAGTTGGAGGCGTTAATTCTTTGTGTGAGAATCCAACAATTCAAACAACTTATTGGAAGATTTGAAAGGTTTTATGTGGGGTCAAGGCGAGGATTGTAACACCCGATTCTTAATATGAGATATTAGTATTAGAAATTATTATTATTATTTTTGGTTTGTGTGATTTTATCTATTTAATTATCTATATTTATTGGGAAATGGATAATGAGAATTAGATGAGACTTGTTAAAGGAGGAGAGAAAATAAGAATTAGGAAGAAAATAGCATTTTAATGAGAATAAGAAAATATGGTGCAATTAGTAGTGCATTAGTAAAGCTAGGTAAAAAGTAGGTATAAAAAGTAAGCTGACTAGCGTTTTAATAACAAACCTAGAGGTATGTAGTAATCTGAAAAGATTAGTAACAAACTTAATTAGAGCCTATAAATAGAGAAGATAACTAGAGAGATAGTTACAAAAAAAAAAAGAGAAAATATTAGAGATCAAATAAAAACTAGGGTTGCGGAGAGAAGAGGCATAGTGACAAGAATCTGGAGAGGTAAGGGGGGACTTTTATTCATCATAAGGGTTGTGTACTCATGTCGATAGTGAAGGGTTGTTAATCTTCATTGTTTTCTTATTGCTTTGATGAATCTATGACTAAATTTGTGTCCTTTTGTGTTCTGTGATTATGTGTCAATGTATGCTACTAATTTGTGATGTTTTCATGTCAAATT
>Ga0228711_1006294_pt1 | contig 17715 bp, 9 predicted proteins | sample MedpolnodulmetaG_2_FD_177996 | JGI IMG/M metagenome (GOLD analysis project Ga0228711, IMG submission 177996) | Root nodule microbial communities from Medicago polymorpha collected in Santa Monica, California, United States - brown nodules | ecosystem: Host-associated > Plants > Roots > Nodule...
AAGCGTGAAGCATAAAAGCCGGACCGGTCGAACCGAACCAATTCATACTCCATTTCCCGCCACAACGCAAGACCATTTCCCGCCAAAACAATGCCCTATCTCTAAAAAAACACTCGAACCGCAACATTCCTCTTTCTTCCTCCATCGCCACTCTCTCTCTCTCTCTCTCTCTCTCTCTCTCTCTCTCCCTCTCTCTCTCTCTCTCATCGTTCTCTCAGAAACCTCCGAAAATGGATTTGAGCGAAGAAGTTCGTCAAGCTCACAAGCGAGAATTCGTTGATTTCTTAGATCAAGATGTAGCCTAATTCCTCACTTCTCTTTAATTTTCACTTTTTTCTTCTTCATTTCTAACAATTTCAATTTGTTTGTTGAATCAGATCGGAAAAAGCATTTACATGGATGAAATCAAAGCTCTAATCAACCACAAACGCCGCCGCTTAATCGTCAACATCTCCGATCTCCACAACTTCCGCGACTTAGGAAACAGGTTCGTAACGGCTTTCACCTTTGCTGTTGCCACTGTAGAATTCGATTTTGTTTAAATTCTAACCGATTTTTGTTTTTTTTTCAGGATTCTGAGAAATCCGAGTGAGTATATGCAATCATTTTGTGATGCGGTTACCGATGTTGTTCGTGGTAGTGATCCAAAGTATTTGAAGGAAGGGGAACAAGTTCTTGTTGGATTTGAAGGTCCTTTTGTTTCTCGCCGAGTTACGCCAAGGGATCTTCTTTCTGAATTTATAGGTTCTATGGTTTGTGTCGAGGGCATTATCACTAAATGTAAGTTAAACTGTTTTTCACTTTAGTTAGTATGATTCGTGAGAAAATGGCGTTATAACAATTGATTTTTGATTCCTAGGGTTTCTCTTGAACTTGTCTGTATGATCAAATGTTTTTTCTTTTTATATATGATTACTCCTTGATTAGGCACTGTTTGGATAAACAACTTATTTTGTAGCATACATGCGCTTATGAATAAGCTATTTCTTTAAAACATGACAAGATAATAAAGTCAAGCTGCTTTTGTTAAATCTATAAGCTCTTTACATAATTATCTTGGAGAGCTTATAGGAAAAATCTGAACACAGCTTATGAATTAGTTCTTCCAAACAGTGTAGCTAGTGCTAATGCCAGTAGATATGCTCAAATAAGCCAATCCAAACAGGCTATCAGTAGCTTTGGGAATTTTTATTTTCTGTGCTAATGGCTGTTTACCGTGATGTTGGTGGGATGTGTGGGTTCTTATGTCTAAGGGTTTATACTTTACCTTTTGTTTTGGTTGGTCAATGATTTGGAAGTGGAACTCTATTTTTAACTAATGTTCAGCTTCATACGTTTTGATACAGCTTCAATTTTAATTACAATATATAATACAACTGAATAATAATCTTAGTTTATCCAAATCCTAATTACGGAACATTACAGACAAAAGTATTTAACTTCAGTTTTTTATAGAAAATCTTTTCAATCTTTTTTTAGTTTTTCATTTTTTTTTTAATTTCCCAAATTTGAATTAATCAAATATAAAAACATAATAGACATGTTATGCAGGTATAGGTAAGTTTTAGTGATAGAGTGCCTATAATCTTAATCATTTCCACCAAATTTGGTTGGTAATTATTGCTTATGTTTGTATCCAGATTCACTTGGTCGGTAAATTTACCCGTTTATTTGATTCTTTTGGGTATCCATTGAGTTTTAGGAAATGATAAATATTTGATTGAGTTTTAGGAAATGATAAATATTTGAATGTGTCCTTGGGTGGCATGTTATGCATTATGCTAGAGGATAGTGGTAATGTAAAAGTCATTTTCCGGTTATAAAGCATCTAATCTCTTTTACAAGCTGCAATTGGTGTTATCTTTTAGTAGTTTCTTTTCACATTTTCTCTCGTTTCTATTTCATACAGATTATGGGTTCATTCATGCTGGAATCTAACTTGTTAATTTCACTCATAGGTTCTCTCGTAAGGCCAAAGGTTGTTAAAAGTGTTCATTTCTGCCCCACCACCGGAAGCTTCACAAGCCGTGATTATCGCGACATTACATCTAATTTGGGTTTGCCCACAGGATCTGTTTATCCCACAAGGGTAATCACAAGATCCTTCATTTCTAGCATTATTTTTAATACGAAAGGATAAAATTTACTGACTAAATGTTTATTGTAGGATGAAAGTGGCAACTTGCTTGTGACCGAGTATGGAATGTGCAAATACAAGGATCATCAAACCTTGTCCATGCAGGAAGTTCCTGAAAATTCTGCACCTGGTCAGCTCCCAAGAACAGTGGATATCATAGCAGAGGATGACCTCGTTGATTCTTGCAAGCCTGGAGATCGTGTAGCTATTGTTGGTATATATAAGGCTCTTCCAGGAAAAAGCAAAGGCAGTGTGAATGGTGTATTCAGGTAGCTTCAGAAAATATACTAAATAATTCCTTTGCTCTTGCTTTATTGAACAGAAACTTAATTGATTGCTGTGGATGCAGGACTGTGCTCATTGCCAACAATGTATCTCTTCTCAACAAAGAGGCTAATGCTCCAATCTACAGCCCTGAAGACCTTAAAAACATTAAAAAGATAGCTGAAAGAGATGATACATTTGATCTGCTTGGTAATTCACTTGCACCTTCTATACATGGCCATTCTTGGATAAAGAAAGCAGTGATTTTATTGATGCTTGGTGGAGTGGAGAAGAACCTAAAGAATGGAACTCATTTGAGAGGGTTAGTGCTTTCTCCATATATCATTATATCCCTTAGTTTTTTTGGAAGATGGTATTATTGCAGTCCAACACATTCTTGACATTTATCTCTCTTATTATTGTTTACAAAAGTTGTAATACTGGTCTGCCTTCTTCTTTTAGTGACATTAATATGATGATGGTTGGTGATCCCTCTGTTGCCAAGTCTCAACTCTTGAGAGCAATTATGAATATTGCTCCCTTGGCCATATCAACTACAGGTCGGGGTTCTTCTGGGGTTGGTTTGACAGCAGCAGTTACTTCAGATCAAGAAACAGGTAAACATTCTTCAAGGACAATACATAATTCTCTTATGACTTTTGCCATCTAAAAAAAATATAATTTCTTTTTGTCAGGAGAAAGAAGGTTAGAAGCTGGGGCAATGGTTCTTGCTGACAGAGGTGTTGTCTGCATTGATGAATTTGACAAAATGAATGATCAAGATCGTGTAGCTATACACGAAGTTATGGAACAGCAGACTGTAACTATTGCTAAAGCTGGGATCCATGCCTCACTTAATGCTCGTTGCAGTGTGGTGGCAGCTGCAAATCCCATATATGGAACTGTAAGTGGCATTCTGCTATTTGCAGTTCTGTATTAACAACAAAAGTTATTAATATTCTACTGTACCTTAAACTCTTCCAAACTTGACTTTGTGGCTTTTGTCATTTGATTCTACAGTATGATCGTTCACTGACTCCAACTAAAAATATTGGACTACCGGACTCTTTGCTTTCTCGATTTGATCTATTGTTTATTGTGTTGGACCAAATGGATCCTGATATTGATCGCCAAATATCAGAGCACGTCCTGCGTATGCATCGATTTCGTTCTGCCATTGATGGAGGTAGATAAGCAGTTTTGAAAAAAAGCTATGAACCTGCATATACTAGAGAATTCAAATTAACATACTTATCAATGCAGGTGAGGCGGCACATGATGGGAGTGCAAGATATGGAAGAGAAGAGGAAGCTGATACTGAATCATCTGTCTTTGTCAAATATAACAGAATGCTACATGGAAAGAAAACCGACAGAGGTCGCAAACGCGATACACTTACGATTAAGTTCCTGAAAAAGTATATCCATTATGCTAAGCATAGGATTCAACCTGACTTGACTGACGAGGTGATATTACTAATAGCATTATCATTCTTTTCTTGATTAATAGTGAATTCCCTCTTATATATTACAATTTATCTGTTGTAAGGAACTATTGGGTCTGCTGTCTTTTTGCTATTGCCACACCTAAATGGCTATTGTGAAGTCTGACTTTTTCCGATGATTTTTATCCTCTTGTTCCAATCCCTTATGTCAATTAAATTTTTCCACAGGCATCTGAGCAGATTGCTGCAGCATACGCTGAGCTCAGGAATGCAAAGTCAAATGCGAAGGTTAGCATCATGAATGCAATTAGCCCGAAACATATCAATAGTTCTACATATTGGTTTTGTATTGATATCCTGCTGGCCTTGTGCAGACTGGAGGAACACTTCCAATAACTGCCAGAACTTTAGAAACTATAATACGTCTCTCAACTGCTCATGCCAAATTGAAGTTGAGCAGAAAGGTACTGTACTTGGTGTCCACCTTTTAGATATTCGTAACATACTAATATCATGAGTCGTGAGATGCATGTTCATTTTGACAACAAACGTAGTATGTCCAGAGGCCATTTCAAATTAATTTTTCAGTCTTTCTTTAGTTACACTTGGACATTTGGATACCCTTCCAAAGTTTCTTATGGGGCTCAACGTTTTGCAGCCTAAAAGTGGTTTTTAACTTAACATCACTTTCATCTAAAATTAATAGTTGTATTACCGCCAAATGCCAGAAAATTACTTTTAGGCAAACATTTGAAAACACAACTTACTCTTGCAAAATTAATTCTTCTAAAATACTTGAAAGTAAATTACATCAATTGCTCAAATATGCATTTGGCACCCTCATTGGCTACATTTTTTCTTGTTACGATTGTTACTCTTATTAAGTTGAACCTTGTTGTACTTTTACAACTTGTGATTGTGTTCAGCACTTGTGGTGATTGAATCTCCATTTGTCCTTCCAGGTTTCAAAGTCTGATGTTGATGCTGCATTGAAGATTCTGAATTTTGCAATATATCATAAAGAACTGACAGAAATGGATGAGCGTGAAGAAGAGAGGGAAAGGGAACTGGAGAGGAAGCGTAGGGCTGACGGTGAAAATGATGGTCCTGACCGTGGTTCTAAAAGTAAAAGAAAGTAAGTGAAAATTAGTTTATTCTATCTTTGGGGAAGTTAAATATAAATGTTACAAGCATCTTTATATCTTAATTTTTACCATAGGTTCATTTATTTCCCATATCCAGAAACTAAATTAACATTGTTTACAATAGTGCATAACGACTCTGATACATTGATACCATGTTAATGGTGACATTTTTGTTGTCCTGATTTCGTAAACTTATTTAGCCATTATTGAACTCTGCCTGTTTTTCTTTTTACTAGCTCAACAGCAGATGCCATGGAAGTAGACGATACCTCAGAAGCCCAACCTGCTGTTGGTCTCACTCCTGAAAGGTCTTTCAACTGCCAATCTTTAGCCTCTTATAATCTTGTTTTCTTATATTGAACTCTACCTGTTTCGGATGTAAACTGTTTTCCATTGACATGCAGAATCGAAGCATTCAATTCCCTATTTGGTCAGCATATGCGTTCCAACCGTTTGGATCAAATACCTATTGCAGACATAGAGGATGTTATCAATAGAGGGGCAGGTTCCACTTACAGCTCTGCAGATGTATTGCTCCTGTTAGAGGTACATCTTTTGAGGCTTTCTCTAATTGAGTCTCTCTCTCTCTCTCTCTCTCTCTCTCTCATACATATTCATTGAATTATCATAATGTCTGGTTGTACAGTTTCCCCTTTCTTTTTCAGTTTCTCTCTTTAGCACTGTCTTTATAATTATAAATGTGTCGTCATGTTCCAGCCACAAACTCCAATTACATTGTCTTGTCTTTTTTGAAATTTCAGAAGTTGCAAGAAGACAATAGATTAATGATAGCTGATGGAATAGTGCATATGGTATCGTAATTGTAAGATCAGTGCACAATATCTCAACAAAGATTCTGGGAGGTATGCAATTGTTATTCAACTTTTTTTCTCTTTGTGGAGATGTATCATATATAGTTCATTTGTTGGGTACATTGATTACATCTCTATGAGAAATGATGAAGGGATGAGTTGTTTTTGATGGGCTGCATTACAAACTAAACGTATATTTCAGGGAGCAGGTTTTGCTGCTAGGGAGACTTGACAAGGATTTTCAATTTTCAGAGTTAATTTGTTTACTTACTGCCAGAGAGCTATCTGCTAATACCCCATCAAGGACATAACAAATGCAATGCTGTTGGTATATTTATAACTGAATTATTTGGGTCATAAGGAACTTTGCAATCCCCTCTCAAAAGTTCTTAGTTTTGTGTATAATTGACACTCCCTGTCTTTATGGATTTCGGTGCTGCTAACCGCCATGTTTTATGAATTGAACCTATGTTTCCCTCATCTATGCGGTTGCACAATTTTCTTGCCACATACTACTTCAGTTGGAGGGCCGTGCTATGTGTTTGAAGGTTGCAGTCTTTTTTCTTAGGCATATAAATTTGGGGTCAATCATATAAAGGAAAGATGGGATTGCCAACAACGAACGATGCTTATTTTTAATCAATGAACTAAGTGTTGATAATGTGGGTTTGTCCACCCTACCCAGTCTCTTACTAGACCAAAATAGGACAGTGGAGGTCAATTATTTTTTAAAGAAATGAGTTCACATGGCATTGACAATTTTCAGATTATTTTAATATAAGATTATACTAGAAAGAAGATAATCACTATTTAGGATTCTATGTTTATTCATTTTTAAAAATATAAGAATATAAAATATTGGAAGTGTCACTATGATGGTAAACAAACACAAATCGACTGAATTTAAAACATTAATAAGGTTCTGCTCTCTAACAACAGTAGGCCTCACAACAAACAGGGGATATAGACGAAAAATGGGGATATTATTGAAATGATCCATGCTCATTTTGCTTGAGGGTGTAAATCATCAGGAAAGAAAAACTTAACTGATTTGAATTTTCTCTTACCATAGTATGTAGTATTAACCATGTTTCTGAACTCTCAAAAGCTAACCTTGTACATGAGGTTAGTTGGTTAGAGGAGGTAGCCGATAAAACTAATCAAAACTTGCTGCTCCTATTCTTCCAATCTTAATTGGAAGTTGTTTGAAATAAAGTTAAAAATACACTTCACCAAAGAATAAAAATGGTTAAAAATTCCTTGTGATGAGAAAAGAGAGGAGAGATTTAAAATGGTTAAAATTACATTTCATCAAAACTTACACTTCCATACCATTTATCACACAATATATGTAATCTAAATAGTAATTCTATAACGCATATACACATATCAGTCGGTAATAAATTATATACTATTCTTTATACATTGTACTGTACCCTAAAAAATATCATATCTACACATTGGTGTTTTAATTTTTGGAGGAAATATACATTGAGGTATAAGTATTCAATCAAAGAGTACAAATAAAATTGCTAATTAAAATAAAAAAAGAGTACAAATAAGTTTATTAATTAAAAAAAGAGTACAATAAGAGCAAGTTTGGAACCAACTCTCACCATCTTTATATAGATGGATTTTTTTTACCGTTGTTAAGAAAATCACATATATGTATTTGATGCATCTCCTTCATGAAGTTTTGCTCTCGTTGGATCAGGTGTATTGAAGTTGTGAAATCAAACATAATTATCGCGAGGTTAATTATTGCGCTGGTAAATTGACCCTAGTGAAAGTTTATGTTAACAAACGTGTCTCATCCTCCCTTTTTTAAAGCCTCTTTTGAACGATGATAGAAAATAAATAGCTTTCCCTCCTCAATTTCGTTTTTATTTCCTCTTTCATCAAAATGTAAAAATTAGAGCACTTTGTTTTGCTATGCACTTGAAAGTGAAAGTAAGGGCTTAGTAAAACAAAAGTAACTTGTATGTTCTACCTTGAATATATAAATTTCTTTGTTTCAGCTACATTAACAAGCATTCCATTGAAGACTCCGTGGCCCAATGGATAAGGCGCTGGTCTACGGAACCAGAGATTCTGGGTTCGATCCCCAGCGGAGTCGCTTTTTATTTTTAAAATTACGTCCAGAATTTTAAATAATATATATAATATGTAACAAAAAGTGCACCACCAAGTCAGGATGGCCGAGAGGTCTAAGGCGCCAGTCTTAAGAACTGGTCCTCGTGAGAGGGCGTGGGTTCAAACCCCACTTCTGACATTTTTTCTTTTGTGTTTTTTTCTTTTCTTTTTACTTGCATAACAAATAACCTCTGTTGCCAAATAAAACCTTTGGTATGACAGATTTAAATGTGTGTAGCACCAATCTGATTACTATGCTGTGCTGCAAATGAATATTATCAATTCTGCCATATATGTTGATTCTCTATTTTCCTTCAAAAAACATTTTGATTCTCTATTTCACATGTCTTTATTATCATGTCTTTTGTTTGAAATGTGGTGAAGAAGCTCATACACCTGTGGATTTTGAAACTATTGCTAGATAGATGAAAAAGAAGAATTCGGATTTTCAGATAACTACTACTAGTATTGGGATTATTGCTAACACAAAACCATGTCCTAAATGCAAGATACATATTGGAAAGAAAAAAAAAAACCGCGGTGCAGACTGCAGGCACATGATATACAAATTATGTGAATTTCACCTTTGTTGGTTAAGTCTCTGTGATTGAACATTACTTTTTCTCTAAATCAATCTATTAAAGTAAACTAGGAAGGATGCAATTTCAACAAAAGTACTCAAAAGAAAAGCATATCAAACTTATTAATCTAGCTAGATCAATTCATGTAATAACCACTTGCAAATGCTTTGTTTCTCCCTCCATATTTAATCACATACACATTCTCCTTCAAATTCAATCAGTATTTTCAACAATCCTCAGGCAACTGCAATGAATTATGTATTATTTTCTGCACATTCCATATATTATTCATAGATACACTTGAAAACAAGCCAAAAGGCAAAATCATAACTCAAAAAATGTTTGAAAACATAGCGGCACATGAAAATCTCTAGTATTCTTTTCAGATAAATAGCAGAGAACAAAGAGTATACCAATACAAAGGTACCAATGATCTCAAAACCTAATCCAACGCCAGTATACGGTCTATACTCGTCACCATGGAGAAAATTTGCTAGCATGCCTTAACCTAAGCCTAAAGTGAGTAAATAACACTCTTTTGGCACTACTTCACCTTTCACATTACAACCCAACAAAAAAGAAAATAGTCGAAAGACTTCACAAGCCACCAATTTCAAAACCATATCAAATTTTTTATCTAACAACAGCTTATCCTATACTTCATCTTACATAAAACACCAAGAAGTAGTTGTCGGCTTACCAAAAGTAAAATTTAATAGCCGCGTTAGCACTATAGAGGTTCATACACCAAAACACATCTCCGGCCAACCAAAAAATCAAGCACTTTCAAGTTTCAAACAATCAACTAAAACTTAAAATATAATACAGTTGTAAATTTACTTGCAATCAGAGAATCAGTAACTGGATTACAGCACACAGAGAATAAAAAGGAGAACTTCCATTACATGGACTGATCTTTTTACACCGAGCAAAAGATATATGATATTAACCAGAAACCACTACTTTTCTCAGAAACTGATTTGGATATCTACTCTATTCTTACAGAAAGCATAACTTCAAAAAAAAAAAAAAAGGCGTTACTTATAAAAAAAATAAAAAGCAGAAGCTTTACTTTGATCATGCAAAACCACACCAAATTGTAGAAGTTCTGCATTAATTATGCAACCACACTAGATTATATCGACCATTCACCATTTACATCTAGAACAATACCTTTACAACCAATGTCTACACCATGTGGTAGAAAGAAATTAAGATGAGTACAAACTAAAATAATAGATTGTAAAGGATCTCTCATGAGTTCATGTCCAAATTCCCTCTGATTTGGATATTTCTTCATGTTTTAAAGAACTAGTAAAATATGTACAACAGTAGAGGAGTTAATTCACTCCATTTGGAAGATACAAAATTTATATACATCAGTAGTCAATTTTTTTCTTCATGTCACTCCATTAGGAGAGTAAAAATTTAGCTGATGTTAAATCGAAGGGTTGTTATTTTGTGGTAGGAGATGGAGGGGCTTAAGAGGATTGAAGTTCAAATTTTACTTACTTAGTGACATGCAAGATTACTTTTGGAAAATTATTACAAAATCATGTTTCAACTCTCAGAAACGATAAAATTTCATAAAATATGGCATGGCATGCAAGACTAACCATAATCTAATACGATGGAACAACGTAGAATTTGTGCCTCACAAACTGATTCTTATCAAATGCATGAAACTGATTGGATATGAAAGACTTCATACCCCTTATAAATTCACTCAATTAGGAAAACAAACCTGTCACAAGAAAAGTTCAATTTCCTTTTTACTCTAAACACTTTGACATTGCAAAAGTATTTGACATCTAGGAATCAATAGCATTAGACAGACCCCAAAAAATGCCATGATCTATTTACTGACAAAGCAGTGATACAACTGATAAACCAGCTCAAAAGAGAGTGGAGTGGACACAATGCATGGTACTAGCAAAAGGCTTTTAGCAGTAAAAGGCCTTGTAAACCATCCAACAACTATGACAATTCTTATAAGAAATTGTATCAAATTAAATTGTTTCAAGCAAGCCTTTACTATAGTTAACACTTAACAATACAAAACAATCCACAACTGGAAAAAAGCGAGGCATGCAACAAAGAAAATATTCAAGCTGACAACATAACCTTTATCCCTAATCAATCTCATTAATTTCATCAGTCATTGAAATCCACTTTGTTGTGACAAACAAACATTGTTCAATACTTCATGCCGACATAGACATCGAATGTTATATTTTGATAGAACCTAGATTTCATTCAAGTTTCAAGCAATAAATTAAAACTCAAAATATATCATAGCTTTACATTTTACCAGTATATAATCAAAAGGAGAATTCGATTACATAGATTGATATTTTTTTGCTGAGCAAAGTTATATAATATAACTCCCAAAAAAATTCATACATGAAAAATCACTACCCATTCTTAAAAAAACATGGTGTATACATCATTATCAATATAATCAAACAAAATTTTACTTGCTGTAGAGCCCCCCCTTATGTTTGAATATAATTTCACCAACACTTGGTCCTTTTCAAGGCATTTACTCTGAATTTTCATGGTCTCTAGTACTTTTGAATGGTGCATAATATATTCTGCAAAATCGAACTCATGTTTTGTGCCTTTGTAACCTCTAATGCAACATGTTTTGAGCTGTGATGAAAGACATTTTGGAACAGTGGGAGGATGCTTCCAAAAATTGTAACAAATATTCCCTTCCTTCGCATTATCCTGTAAACAGTTCACATAATTTTTGTTTTTAGAAAATAAAATTCGTGAAATTAGAATTGAAAAGGAAAGCAAATCCTAAACATCAAAACCTGAATGATAAGATGTTGAAGTTTGGGGAAATGTGGAAGTATTCCTAGCAACAACGTGCACTCCATATCGCAATGTTTATCATGAATACTAAGTTCCATGTGCGTCAAATTGTAAAACACGGGAAGCCTTGTCCAAGAGATCTTTGACTGCATGAGTTGCACAAGACACATTAGAAATGAATACTCTCTCCATTCCATATCTTTTGTTGCTTCCGGCTTAAGAAATTATTTATTTAATGCATATCAATATCAAAACTCTTAATTTATGGTTAATTATTTGACAAATTCTCAATGCAAAAGCATAATACAAGGACTAGTTATTTCTTAAATTTCTGAAGCATCTTGAAATAAAAATAAAATGCTAATGCTACCAAAAGATTTGGAACACATGCTGCAGTGTGAAAACATAATTTCTTTAAACAATTATTCAGGAGCATGATATATTCATACCTGTTCTACATGCAAAACCTTTGTCTTGCAAATCAAAGTAGTATTCAAATCACAACAAATCCTTACTTCGACCAAATTAGGTAAAGGATTCAAGTTTTCTATCGGAACAAGTGACAATTTTGATACAAGCGATTTTGTATACAAATCTTCTAGAATAGGACAGCCTAAAAGAAACTTGACAATGTATTCATGAGATATGAAAGTAACCTTATACAACTCAAGAGTTTTGACACAAGGAAAATCCACTTGATCAAAATCTCCAATTTGTATGTTTCCCAACTTAAGAACTCGAAGAGTTTTATTAAAGCCGAGAATGCGAGTAGGTAATTTGATTTGACGCTTTTTATTGGACATGTTGAAGTTAAGAGTCTTAACTCCACGATGCATCACAAATTTAAAAATTCTATTAAAGTCTTTTTGGTTGAAGCGAGAAGATTGACCACATTTGAATGTAAAAGAATGAATTGAAATATTTTTATCTCGCAACGAGAACATGGTTGAGAAAACAAATTTGTGAAAGCTGTTGAAGTTTTGAAAGCTTTCGTGGTCGAAGTTGAGGGTGAAGACTGAGAGCCACACCGACTTCCATCTCTTTGAGAGGATGCTTGTGGTGGAAGCGAGTTTGGTTGGGAGAAAAGAGAGAATGTGACAGAGTATTGAATCATGCATGTCGCTAATTCTATCGGCAGTGGGAATTGACCGCGGAGAAGGCGACATGTCTCCAATGGAGGAATGCAACAAGCAACCAGGTAGGAGGATTTTGGTTCAATTCACAAGCTTCATTTATATGACCTATATTTAAAATTATCGAATCAATTTATTTATAACTAAATAACAAAAAAATATTTTGAATAAAAAAGTGAAATCTTCTAGTACCGGATTCACTGTCAAAAATACAATCTTACCTCCTTATAATTATTTTCTCTCCACTCTATTTTTTTTTTTAAATATATTTTTTTGTAGAGTGGAGAGAAAATAAGTATCAAAAGATGAAGATAATTTTGTAACAAAAAAATCTCTTTTATTTAGTTATATATAAACAGAGTAAATTGTTTTTTTTTTAAGAAGTGATTCTTATTTTGGAAAACAACACAAATTTGATTATTATTTTTTACAAGATCTCTTTAAATTAATCTTTAAATTTATTGAATGTTAAAATCATTTTTTAATTTGTGACAAACGAGTCCAGTATTTAATTTACATTTAATAAAAATATGTTTTATGATGTTCTAGTGATTTTATCTCACCATGGTTCTATTTGATGCAGTAGAACCACCTTCTTCTGAATTTTTTTAGGTGATCCAATAAAAATGACAATTGTTTCAATATATAATATAAAAAATTAATAAAATAAATTCAAATAAAATATATTAATAAATACATTTCACTTGTCAATAATATACAAAAAACATGGAAGAAATATTTATCACCGACGTTTAACAAACAATGGGACAAAATATTTTCACAGGACAAATGTTAGCACAAATTTGTTGCTAGTGTACTTTAAAATATAAATATGAAATGTATTTTAAAAGAAATATTTAGAATATAAATGTAAAACATATTTCAAGTCAAAAAACGTAAAAAATATTTAAAAAATTTTGAAAATAGATGTGAGATGTGATTTAAATTTCCTCAAAATTAAAACATTTCATTTAAATTTAATCTAGACCATGTATTTCAAATATTAAATTATTTTGGTGATAAATATTTCTCTATTGTGAACTTTATAATACATTTAAACTATCAATTTTGAATTAAATCTAAAAAAAATATTTTGAATACAAATGTGAAATTTATTATAAAATATAAATGTGAAATGTATTTAAAAATATAAATTTGAAATGTACTTTAAAATATGAACATGGAATTTATTTTAATTTTTTTAATATAAATGTGAATCGAATTTAAAATATATTTAAAATAAACGTGAAATATATTTTAAATTTCCTCTAAATGAAAAGATTTCATTTTAATTTAATCGAGATCGTGTATTTCAAATATTGAATTATTTTTGTGATAAATCTTATTTCTATTGAAAACATTTCTTTTTTTGACGTATTCTATAGAATACGTTATAATCCATTTAATTATCAATTTCATTTTGAATTAAATATAAAAAATATTTTGGATATAAATGTGAAATTAATTCTATAATATAAATGTGAAATGTATTTTAAAAATATTTTGAATATAAAAATTAATTGTACTTTAAATTATAAACTTAAATTTATTCGATACAAATGTGAAATGTATTTAAAATATTCTGAAAATAAATGCGAAATATATTTTGAATTCCTTTAAACGAAATAAATTTGTTTAAATTTAATCTAGATCGCGTATTTTAAATGTTGAATTATTTTTTTCACTAATCTTTTTTTATTGATAACTTTTTTTTTGACATACTCTATTAGAAACATTTTTTTAAGGGTCTATTGAAAATGTTATAATCAACTAGCGAAAAGACGGACACATATCGCGCTAACATTTGAAAATTATGAACGGTGTTATTTTTATGAAATTTTAATTTTGAATAAAACTAAAACTATAAATGTTTGTTGATTTCAATGACACCAACAATATAACAAAAAAATATAATCTCAATTCTTATTTTTTTAATGACACCAACAACAACCTTTTTTATAGAAAAAATTGTTGAAGGGTATAATTGTGATAATGAGAAAGTAAGTATGAATATACTCATCTAGTTTGTTACACTTTTTAAAGGGTAAATGAAAAAAAAAATCTGGATATATATATAGGACAAAACTTGGGTACAATTCCTTAGGTGCTTTTCGTATGGTTCTTAACTAAATTCACCATGATTTCCTTAAATCCATAATTCTCTCAAAGTTTGTTATCTCCAAAAAGTTGTATTTTTAGTTAAGAACCATACGAAAAGTACATGAAGAATTGTACCTAAGTTTTGTCCATATATATATATATTCATATATTGTTTGTTATACTTTTATTTTAATAATTTTCATATTTGAATTTACTATGTTACATGTGCTATTTGTATTGAAAGTTGAAGGTAATTTTGAAAAGAGAAATGGGCAGCCCAAAAGAGCCAAACACATGCTATTTTCTTTACATATAATATAGATTTAAAATATTAACTTAATTTTGAATTTAATATAAAAAATATTTTGAATACTCTTTCAAAAAAAATTAGTCTAATTGTGAAATTTATTTTTAAATATAATTTCAAATATATTTTAAAACTATTTTGAATATAAAAATGAAATGTACTTTAATATATAAAAGTGAAATTTATTTTAAAAATAGTTTGATTATAAATCTGAAATGTATTTTAAATTACTCTAAACGAAATGATTTTATTTAAATTTAATCTAGATCATGTATTTCAAATGTTGAATTATTTTTGTGATAAACCTCGAAAGATTTTTCTGGACGCATATGATTCCAACCTTATGAATCTATCCCAACAAAGTTAGACCAAACCTGAACAAGATCACCCACTCTATTGTGAATACCATGCGATGCACGATCATTACATTAATGAACATATCTACCTAAATATTCAAAAGGACATATACAAAAGTGCACAAATACTCCCTCCGATCACTATTATAAGCAAAAATGCACTTTTTATATACATTGAATAATTAATGTATCTAAAAAGTGGAGTTTTGCTTATAATAGTGACCGGAGGGAGTATGAAGGAAGCCCTCAAGACGGGCAGCGACGTCAAACTCAAAGAAGAAATTCCAGAACATTTGAACCTCGTAGAAGGTCCAGGGCCCTAGAGAAAAGACGCAATCCAGAGAAACGCAAAAGTGATTGAGTGCCCATTGATGGTGGACAATCCTAAGAACATGCAATGTTGACTCAGTAACATCACATTGAGGACAAAAAGGAGTCTCGATATGCATGTTATTAGTAATCAACTTATCATGTTCGATAAGCCAGCACCGAACTCATTCCAAAGCTTTAATTGTTCACATTCATCCTCAACCATCTACATTCTGATTGATCTTGAAATTTTAAATACACAAAGCATTGTAACCATGCGCTACTGAGTATTCACCAACACTCCCACTTATACAGACTCCTACATCATCCCCTTGATCTCCCAAAGGATGAGAGATAATAACATGCATTTTATGCATAAATTCTAGAGGCAAACATGCTTCCAGCTCTTGAAACTTCCACTCGCAATGCTCATCTAAAAGGCATGACACCTTAACATGCCTCAAACTAGGAGAAATGCTAATATCTAATTCCATTACTTTTAATCCCGCATCTATCAAATTGCATCATCTCATTCATTCTTCTCTTATTTCGTCTCCTAACTTTTTATCTTTCTCTTAATTTCACTCTCTTTTGTTAATATTTTTATCTTTTAACGAGGAGAGTGAATGAGAGATATAGAGTTAAGAGAAAGAAGGAGATAAGAGTGAAGGAGAGGATTCACATCCCGCCTCTATTCAACAATGGTCACAAACAATGACATATTCACCATTTCTTAACCAAAAAAAAACCATGCTACCAAGATTGGGTCATAATTGAACCAAATTATTCCACAAGCATGAATCATTCGGCTTTGCCACCACAGCATCCAGCAACAAATTATCTCGATTCTCGATCATATTTTCCTTTGAGGGCATGACACGATATAAATACAATTGTTTGAGACACATCAACAAGCATTGCAGTAAAGACTCCGTGGCCCAATGGATAAGGCGCTGGTCTACGGAACCAGAGATTCTGGGTTCGATCCCCAGCGGAGTCGTTTTTTTATTCTAAAAATTACGTCCAAATATTAAACAATATATATATTTTGTAACAAAAGATGCATCGCAAAGTCATGATGGCCGAGAGGTCTAAGGCGCCAGTCTTAAGAACTTGCCCTCGTGAGAGGCCGTGGGTTCAAACCCCATTTCTGACATTTCTAATTTTATTTTATTTTTACTCTTCTTTTTCAGCTCACCAGGTTATTTGAAAAGCTTACTGGAATAAATTAGTAAGCAATGTAAGCAATAAAAATATAACAACATCTACGGGGATGTGCGATTTTGGGTTGATTTTTTCATTGTTTCTATTTTATTCTTAACAACTCAATTTTTTTCAACTTTAAATTCAAACTCGAGTCCACAGCATAATTATAGGGAATGCGAAATTCTTTTTCTCTTAAAAACTCAATACACAACATAATAATAGGGGATGTCAAATCCACAAGAACATGATAACAGTGGATTCAAGTCACTGAAATCAGTTGAAGGTCAAAGGAAGACCAATCTCTTCTTGGTTTGGCCAACAAAACTAAAGGCAGTGCTTTACCTATAATAATTCATGTACATAACAATTGTCAAATTAAATTATTTACAAGAGAAAAAAGAGGAATGTTTCTTTTGCTTCTATCTTTTCTTTCTTTTTTGATTATCTGAGGGTTGTTTTACATCAAATGAAGCCAGATATACCAACGTTGTAACTCCAGTGAATAATAACTCAGTTTTAGTCTGCTTTGAACTCCTCATGCCTTTTTTAAAGGAAATATTTGCTTCTCTCCATCCACCTTTATAAATTATTGAGAATAATTGGCGCGCACATCATGTGTGCTTAATCTCAGATTCAGATCCAACAGAAGTGGCCTTCAGTTCTGCCAATTTCTTCCGAAGATAGGCTTGCTTAAGTTTCTCGCGTTGAGCAGCTAACTGCTCTTGTCTGCGTAGTTTAATTTCGGAAGCCTTTTCTCTCGCACGACTGGCTTCTTCATGAACTTCCCTGCAAATCAAATTTTAAAAGAAAGACCAAATTAGCCATAGGCTCACAAAAGTAACAAGTAACAATAATAGGCAAAAACATCCCCAGCCCCATCTTCATCATTCCCTGCTTAAATGTAAAAGACAAACAGGACATTATTCTTTATATATTCTACAAGTTCAACCTAGAAAGAGTTTTTTTTT
>Ga0228711_1006296_pt1 | contig 17712 bp, 7 predicted proteins | sample MedpolnodulmetaG_2_FD_177996 | JGI IMG/M metagenome (GOLD analysis project Ga0228711, IMG submission 177996) | Root nodule microbial communities from Medicago polymorpha collected in Santa Monica, California, United States - brown nodules | ecosystem: Host-associated > Plants > Roots > Nodule...
ACTCTTTTTGAGAAATTTCTTCTTGACCCTTTTGAGGTAAAGAATCTTTTTGAGAAATTTCGTGTTGAACATTTTGAGGTATAGATTCTTGTGTGGCTTCTTGTGAGGTTGAAGTCTCATGATAAGTCTCTCCTTTGCTATCAACTTTTGCAACTTGATCTTTCTGAGAATTTTCTTCTTCAACCTTTTGAGGCATAGTCACTTTTTGAGCATCTTGTGGAGTAGCATCTTCTTTACTTTCAACATTTGATTTAGGATCTTGATCAGAAGTGTTTTGTTGATCCTTTTGATCATTTACCTCCTCAGCTTTATTATTATTTTCTTCAGTTGGTTCTTCTTCTTCTTGGGGTATAGCTCTACCTGGAATATTTGGCATTGTAATAGTGACAATTTTTCCATCAATCTTACCTTTAATATTGCCAATATCACAATGTGATGGAACTTGATACTTCACATTGAAACGGATCATTTTATTTGATCCAGCTGATCTTTCACCAAAAACTCTCACCCTTCCAAAATCATACTCAACTTTAGCACCAATATCCCCTCGTGCAAAACCTGTAGGGTGCATTAAATAATTTGCAAAATTATTAAGAGATTAAACCCTGTTAAATATTACTATTTAAGTTTTTTTTTTAAATACTACTATAAAAGGCTAACATTCGTTGGTAAAAACCAATGTTTTCAAAAACCGAACCGAACTGTCCAACCGGTTGAACCTCGTATCGCTTTTTACTACGGTTGGATTCTGGTTTTGCTCTTGTCCGAATGGTATAAGGCAGTTGAACTTACGTCAGAGTTATAGGTATTGCCGGTTTGATATCTAGTTCGGTTTTTAAAACGTTGGTAAGACATCAAAAGTGATATTGAATTATAAAAGTGTTTTAAGTTTACTTCTAAACTAAATTTAAGATTTTATGTCATTTAAAAGTTGAATAGGTAAAAGTCTTTGAAAGGAATGGAGGGTATCAAAGGAATTTTTTATTTTAATTTCTTGATTGAAAGTATTAAAGAAACTTAAGAACCTTAAAGAAAGGAAAAAGAAAGAAACTTAAGAATAGAATTTATTCAACCAAAAAATAAATAAACACAAGGACATACGAATAGAAGTGGATAATATAATGCTAAACCAACCCATTGGGGTTGGCTTGGGATTTTGGAATGTGCTCCTCTCAAGGTCTCAGGTTCGATTCCCTCTAGTGTAAATTTCGGTGGGCAAGTCCATATTTGAACGGCCCCCCGCAAGGGGACGGTGGGATTGGTCCCCTCGAATTAGTTGGTCTTTGGATTGGATACCGAGTTTTAAAAAAATAAAATAATAATGTTAAACCAAACAAATTACCATCAGGAATGTGAACAATCAGAAGGTGTGATTCTGGAGTATTCTTTTTTTCAATTACTGGATGCACATCTTCATAGTTATATGATTGCAAGGTAGACATCTTTTCTTATTGTTTGCTCTTGTAATTGTAAACTATATCAATGCTATAATGGAACTTGAACAAATTGGCTTTGTTGATTCTTATATTTATAAGGAACAGTAGAAAATTAATTGTGGAGTTTTCTTAAAAATGAAAGCATTCCTTTTTGGCTGATTTAACGTGATATAGATTCATGAATTTCCTCAAGTCATATGTGAGGTATAACTTCTTCAACAAATAAAGAGGAAATTCTTTGTTTGGCTCATACACTTAAAATTTTCATGAAGAGGAGGTAAGGCAAAGACGATTTATGTTCTTAGAATACATCACTCATATACTACTTTCCATAAAATAATTATTTGTCTTTATGAAAAAAGTAATTATCTATAAGAAAGCAAAGCTTTTACCAAAGAATTACATTTTTGTCTTATTATTTTTCTTTTTAGGCAAGGAAGGGGCAAAAATTATAATTCAAAAAGAAACTTTTGTCAAAAAAAAAAAAACGTAAATGCAATTTTGATCCTCATGTTTCAGAATTTGTTAACTTTTGATACCCCATTTTTTAAAACCAAGTTTTTGATCCTCCTGTTTATAAAGTCAACATAAATTTATGGTCCCCCTCCTCTTTGTATGAAGTGGCGTGCTCATTAATTACATGGATCCCACATGACATAGTCGACATGATCCATCATTTGACACCTCATTTCCATGTCATTTTAATTAAAATATATTCATAAAATAAATAAATTAAAATTAAAAATAAAATCTGAAAATAAAATATAAACATTATTCAAGAACCCTAACACTGTTTATATTTTATATTTTATTTTATATTCAGATTTTTTTTAATTTTAACTTATTTATTTTATGATTGTATTTTAATTAAAATGATGTGATAATGATGTGCCAAATGATGGACCATGTGGACAATGCCATGTAGGACCCATGACATTAATGAACACGCCACATCATCTAAAGAGGAGGGGGACCATAAATTTATGTTGACTTTATAAATAGGGGGATTAAAAACTTGGTTTTAGAAAATTGGGTATCAAAATTCTAAAATAGGGAGATCAAAATTGCATTTAAGCCAAAAAAAAAAATCAAAAAGAAACTCGTTACTAAGACCGAAAATGCAAACACAATGATATCTATTAAGTTTGGTTGAATGTATACCTGTTATCCAATTATTTAATGTTATACTATTAGATTTTTATATTAATTTATTTTAAAATAAATTTAAATGTTATGTAAACTATGTTTGCAGAATATAAGTACTCAACCAAACTTCAAAGAATTTAGGGTTAAATATGTTTTTTTATATCTATAAATATATTAATTTTTCATTTTAGTTTCTCTAAAAAAATTGTTGGGCTTTTAGTCCCTCAAAAAAATTTCATCGTAATTTTTAGTTTCTATTTTTTAGTTAATTCATGTCTATCCTTCATATTTTCTTAATTAAATTTTCCAGAAATATGTATGTATTATGACATTTACTTCTCAAAAAATTAATTTTTTTTAACAAAACATGAATTAGATATAAATTTTTAAGTACCAAAAACATAAAAAAAGTTCATATTTAATTCATGTTTTGTTAAAAAAAAATTATTTTTTTTTGAGATATTGTCATAATTTTCTACCCATTTCTATAAAATGTCATTAAAAAGTACGACGGTTAAATATAAGTTAACTAAATAATAGAAACAAAAATGCGATGAATTTTTTTTTGAGAACTAATATCTAACAAAAATTTAGAGACATTAAAATAAAAAATTGGTATATTTAAAGAGATGAAACGTATTTAACCCAAGATTTTATTTTATGGGAATTTAACCCAAGAATTTATATAGCATTTGTACGTGGCAAACACCGAAGACTTCAAAGGATTGAGTTGAGTTGCTCAAATCCCACGTGCCGAAACTCTGAACAAAACACATTGAACAACGTTGTTGTCAACAAAAAACACACTCATTCATCAGTGTTTGTGTCTTCAACAATATCTACACAAACATGAGAAAAGGTTTGCATTTGCATTCTTCTTTTTCTGGGATAGTGGCATGGCATAAAACTCTCAGAAAAGTATTGCATTTGCATTCTTTTTCTTCTCCACCTTCTTCTACTTTTCTTGGTCCGAATCTTCCTGATGTTTGGGTACCTAGACACAACACTTCCCCTCATACCCTTTTGCCACAAAGTCTCCAATGTAAGTTCTATGATATTAATTTTACTTTCTATGATCTTAAGAATCTGTTTTGGTTAGTTTAAGTTAAACGGGTAATTTTTCTCTTTTTAGTCATTTTTTAAGTTTGTAATTTGATAGTAAATACATAAATTGGTCCTTGAAAGTTGAAACTGTATTATTGTACCAATCTAGTCAATCACATTATTGATATTCCAAAATGATTCCTGAAATTGCAAAATTTGAATCAAATTTGTCTCTTAGTTAGTATTTGTAGAAACTATAGTGATATTAGGTTGGTAATACCAGGATGCGTTTGAAGCTAAGTGAATAATGTCATAGATTAATTTAATTGATAAAAGATCTAGATTGTTGGGTTTCGAGTGTGAGTGGTTAAGTTACGTATCGTGTATGAATGGATAAAATGTTGGATATATAAGATAAGTGACACATATACATAATGCCTTAAGGTTTTGGATGGAGATGTGACGTCTCCCTCTCTTCTGGTGAACTAGACAGGTGGACGAACGGGACGAACTTGATTACTATTTTGCAATTCCAAATATCATTGTGAAATATTAATAATGTGGTGACCAACTTTGGGTGTTTAATACCTTTTTTGAAGAAATGGGTGTTTACTTTTAGCTTATAAATTTATTTACTATTTTGAATTTTTTTACAAGTGCTCAATAGACAGTCTCTATAAAAGTAAAATGTGTATTAAAATGGAATAAAAGTTGTGTAGGATTAAACTTAAAAGGTCATGAATTTTATAGGCACTAAAAATATATATAACTTTAACTTTCTTTTTTATGATGTAATTTTTAGGGACTAATAATGATGACCACAGTGCTGCAATCCTTGAAGGTAAACCAATTGCTAATCACATAAAATTGAAAGTGGCTGATGAGATAAGAAGGATGAAGAGTGACATTGGTAAGTTTCCTAGATTGGCGGTGGTTTTGGTTGGTGATAGAAGAGACTCTCACACTTTCATCCATCTTAAGTCGAAAGCTTGTGAAAAAGTTGGTATTGAAACTGTGGTTTCACAGTTGCCAGAAAATTGCTCTGAAAATGAACTGCTTGATGTAGTTTCCAGTTTAAATGATGACCACGATGTGCATGGCATTATTGTGCAACTCCCTCTACCTCAGGTAATTTATTCATCCTTTTTCAATCTTCTTAGTTGTTATTATTGTTGTTATTTAACGAAGTGGTTAGACTCAAGTGGTTTATGAGCTTCAATTCAGACAAATCGTTCCGGAGCACCTGAATTAGAACCTTAGCACCAACAATTATTGGTCAGATTTTACTTACCTCCCGACCAAAATTCGGATTACTAGAGCCTCTTTCCCCAGAGAACCAGAGTGTTAAGACTTAAGACCAAAAATTAATTGATGTTGTTGTTTACGATCTTAAAAGTTGGGTTGGGCCAAACACACAATTAATTTTTAAGGTGAGAAATGTATGTCTATTACTTATAAACACTATTTCAAGTCGCATCACATCCAGTTAGAAACTCTCAACACACCCTATATCAAGAGTGTGACTCAAGATGGCATAGTAACGGGTGACCCAATGGATCTTAGATAAATCTGCAATAGCATATCATTTTTAAAGTTGTTGAGGTAGAAATGAATAAGATAGAAGCATAATCACAACTGAAAGCGAACAAAAATGAGATCGACTGTGATAAGGTTTTGTACGGTTATGTTGAGAAGAAAGATGTGAAATATTGAGAAATCAAATGCAAAAATCATGTGTGGTGGGATTGTGCGAAAATGAAAAAGAATGACTGGTGAAGGAAAAAAATGAATAAAATGCAACACAAGATGGGTGCATGTTCGTGATACCAAGGTAAGTAACATGGCATCAATGGATTAACAGTTCTGGAAAACAGAACATGTAGTAGAGATGTGAAAGGTTATCTGTGAATGATTAATCAAGTGTATCTATAGGCATGATAAACTAGTAACTAACTACTAATCTCTAACTTATATTTCTAATAGTTGTTGTTAATTGTTCTAATGAACTCAAACCTTTTCGGTTGATCTAAAATCTATGTCAATTGAGTAAGAATAAGAATGGTTTTATTCATAAGAGTAAGATTGTTAGCATTGTTTGGTTATCTGGACCTGTGTAGAAAATGTTGATATTAATAAGTTATATTCTGAAATATTTGTTGCAGCATCTCGAGGAGGAAAGAATTATGAACATTGTGAGTCCTGAAAAGGATGTGGATGGATTTCATCCTTTAAATATAGGAAATCTTGCAAGAAGTGGAAGAAAACCCTTCTTTATCCCTTGTGCCTCGAAGAGCTGCATTGAGTTGTTACTTAATCATGGTATTGAAATCAGAGGGAAAAGAGTTGCAATAATCGGAAGGGGTAAAATTGCAGGGTTACCAACTTCATTGCTATTGCAGGTAACAATAAAATGTTGTTGCTGAGCAGAATGTTTCAATTGCTAAATGGCTCTGATTTTGCCGTCTTTTGAGTAGAGGCACCACGCCACGGTCAGCTTGTTACATGCATATACAAAGAATCCTGAACGAATAACGTCTGAAGCGGATATTGTGGTCACAGATGTTGGAATCCCAAACATAGTTCGTGGTGATTGGATAAAGAAAGGAGCTGTGGTCATTGACATGGGAACAAATCAAGTTAAGGTAACAACTAAATTTTTTAACCAATATTTTTAGGTACTTGAAATTTTTATTTTGTTATTTCAAGAACTTGGTGCTATTTTCAGATGACTTGTCAAATACATATTCAGAGTTAATAAGGCAAAAACTAGAAGAGGTATCTTATAAGACAGTAATTAGACCATATGAAAAGAAACACACACCAATATTGATGCTAAAAGTTTGCCCCTTTGAAATCACTCATCATGTTGTTATGACAATCCATTTAGACCATCCGAAAATTGCTTCAAATTGGACTTCTATGTTATAGATATGGAATGTCTGCTTATAAGGATCAGGGAAAAAATTATGTAATCACTTTGTCAAGTTGTTGTTTATAGTTCTCATCTTTCAAATCGGTTTTGTAAAGGTTGAGTTAGACCCAATCCATTAGGTGAGAGGGACCAACGTCTTCGCTTACCCTGGCGGCGCTTCCATGGAGATCCACCAAGCTCGCACCCGTTCCAAAACCATCCGTAACATTCTCCCTCGTCATGAACAAGGCGGTGTCTTCGCCGCCGAAGGCTACGCTCGCTCCTCCGGTCTTCCCGGCGTTTGTATCGCCACCTCTGGTCCCGGTGCCACCAACTTAGTCAGCGGTCTTGCAGACGATTTGATGGATAGTATCCAGGTTACCGAAGATTCCTGGTGAGGCCCAGTTAGAACAGGTTTTGAGGTTGTTGTTAGAATCTTAAAAACCTGTTTTGTATGTTGGTGGTGGTTGTTTGAATTCTAGTGAGGAATTGAACCGGTTTGTGGAGTTAACTGGTGTTCCTGTTGCTAGTACTTTGATGGGACTAGGTAGTTACCTTATAGGAGGTGAACATTCTCTTTCAATGTTGGGTATGCATGGAACTGTTTATGCTAATTATGCTGTTGATAATAGTGATCTGTTGCTTGCTTTTGGGGTTAGGTTTGATGATAGAGTTACTGGGAAGTTGGAAGCTTTTGCTAGTAGGGCTAAGATTGTTCATATAGATATTGATTCAGCTGAGATTGGGAAAAATAAGATTCCACATGTGTCGATTTGTGCTGATATGAAAGTGGCATTGGAAGGTCTTAATAGACTTTTGGAGAGGAAAGGAATCAAGGGGAAACTTGATTTTGAGGCATGGAGGCAGGAGTTGAATGTGCAGAAGTTGAAATTTCCTCTTGGTTTTAAGACATTTGAAGATGCAATTTCACCTCAGTATGCTATTCAGGTGCTTGATGAATTTGTCCGTAATGTATTTGTTCTCATATAAATCAAACAACCGCCAGTAACGCACGCATAGAGGGACAACAGAATCTTTTCATATGAAAAGACATTATATTGACCTCACTTACTGGCCTTAAAAACAGAATCTTTCTTCAAAAAAACAGAATGACACTAAACTGGTACCGGTATGGAAATTCAGAGACAAAAAATAAAATAATTTTTTTTATTATTGTTAATAATTTCCTGTCACAATTTAGTAACACGTATTTTCTCAATAATTTTTTGTCACCAATCCAATTTGTTTTAGTTTATGCAATTTGTAACACAGCAGCATGTGAATGAAAAGGTCAATAGAGGCAATAACACATAGGAGGACTAGTTCCTTATGGACCTATTCTTATCTAGATGCATTTTAATATATGATGTGCAGGACCCTAACAGCCAAGTCTTCCGTGTCACTGGAGATGTTTGCTTTGAAGAGGCAGTCAAAGTGGCATCAGCCATTACTCCGGTTCCCGGAGGCGTAGGACCAGTTACAGTATCGATGCTTCTCTCCAACACACTTGATTCCGCAAAACGTGCATTCGGAATGGTTTGAAATAAATTGACTGTTTCTCCATGTCATACAAGTGAATCAATATCATTGTCGCATTGCGTCTTCTGAAAAGCCAAATGTTCTTTCCTTGAGTGATGAAGATGCATGTTGATGTTTTGTTAGTGTTTCCTTTAAAAAGGCGTTTGTTGATGCTAACTTGCTATAAAATCTGTGACAATATGAAGGTGCAATTTTGATTATCTTCTAGTTGATAAATTGTTGCATATAATTTTTTGTATTCCCCAAAAAAACCTATACTTAACAATTTCTCTCTATTTTTTAAACAAACCGAACCTAAGTCGTGTCATTAATCAACAAAGTCTCTATACAAGGAGGATTAGACTCAAATAAGTGAACTGGTCCAAAAAATGGCCGCCCATCCAAGTGTATGTGCAATCATATTTGTTTGTCTTCGTCTAACAAACAAACGTAACCGCAAAGTTAGAATGCAAAACTTAACCTCTAAAGTCATTGTTTTATGTCTCAATTTTATTTATTTATGTTGCTGGTCTAAGATTTCCAATGAAATAAAAATGCAAAAATGACATTACCCAAAGTTGAACTTGATAATATTGGAGGTTGAAATGGTCCAACCACTATGCTATATTATATCATTTGTTTGAAACATAAATTTGAAAACAACTAAAATATTGGAAACTCGTTAATTAAAGAAAGTCTAATTGAGACATATATTATATCAACCTGATAGATGTACAAGTAACCAAAAACACTTACTAGAAAATGTCCATTGTATTCATTGACAAAGCAACTTAAGAAAGTCGTATATTTTAAATTAATTAAAAATAAATTTTGTGTGAGATGTTTCGTTTTGGCTTCTTAAAAAAAATTTGAGATGCTTGTCAACAATTTAATTTATGAACTTGCGTAGCAAGTTAAATTGAAACAGAATTCTCTCAGAAATCTCCATCTTGCATTACACGTTTTTTTTTAAAAGATTACACGTTAGATCTATTATCCATTGATTAATTAATTAATATTTTGCATCTTAGCAAGGCCAACCTAATAATTTTAAATAGAAAGTGAGGTTTCAAACAAAGTTTAATGTACATGAGGTCTTTTTGTCAAGATATAAAGTATTTGTTTATTTATAAAATCCAACGAAAAATCATTTTTTAGTAGTCTTTCTTAGTCCGCTGACGCTATGTCTTATGTCTACGGACTCTAGTAGCTTTTCATGGAGACTGGTCGTTCATGACTTTGATTGTCTTACGCTCTTGCTTTCAAAATGTTAAAAATATTTAATTAGATTTTTTGGACAATCTATATAGAAACTATTCAAATCACCGATTTTTAGTTTTTTTTTTTTTTTTTTAAAAAAATTGATGTATCTATATAGAAACTATCCACACATTTACTCCATTTGGTCTCAAGTATAAGCATAGATTTATTCTTCAACTTTATAGAATAATTGATGTATCTGACTATCTCAGAGTAAATCATAACACTTAATTATTTTAATGGGTTACATTTTATCCCCACAGAAGAAGGTACAATGTGGTTAGTCCAAAGTGATGATGTTACTACACACCATTTTAACAATGGGATAGTTGTTATTCATCAATATATGATCAAACATGATCGTAATGGTAACCGATGAGGACGATAGTGAGGGAGTATGATGGCGGTGACAAAGGCTAGTTGTGATGAGAGATTACAGTGGCTGGTCTGACAAGAGAGAAAAGAGAAGAAGTATAGAATGGAGAAGGAAGAGGGCAGATTGGGTTTTTTACAAAATTGTCTCTATTTTAATGTTGAAATTACCCATGATGTTGCAGTTCTGTCAAATGTTTCTTTTATCATTTCTAAAACGAATGTGTCAGCCACCAACCAATGTAATTAAATTCCAACTCGATGTTAGTTATTTGTCTTAAAATTTAAGTTCAATCTAACTCAATCTTATAAAACCGATATATAAGCTGAGTACATTCTACCAATAAACATATGTTCATATCTTATCTTAAAAGATGTGAGTCGTGAGACTCTTAATATACATTCTCACGCTCATAACTTAACATATAAAATATGATCCAGGTGATCTGATATCGGTGACCAAATAGCATGTAACCCAACATATGTTATATAGACGCTTATATCATCTTAAAATTTAGATTAGACCCAACGAAACCCTAACTACCTTGTAAAGTGAAAACCATCTCCAACACATGTTAAGGATTTATCTTATACAATATAGGACGAAAATTCTTTAACACTTTAAAGGCTACCACATAAATTATTTTCAAATAATCAATACTATATATAAAGAAAATAGGCTTTAAATACATGAGTATGTGCTGCCTTTTTTATTACCTATTTTAACCTCATTTATACTATTTTATTTACTATTATATCCTTTAATAATATTATTTAAAATTTTAATCAAAAAAATTAAATCGCATATAAAATAGGTAATATCCCACTAGAAAGGGGATAGAGATTTTGGGCTGAATTTTTTATAATTTCAATTATACTATTAAACAAATTTTCATATATTATTGTTATATACATATGTTGTTCAAAAAGCCAAGACATTGCTAGTCAGGTGGCTTTAGTTCTTTGGCAAATTTGGGTTGCATGTAATGATGTCATTTGGAATGACGCTCACCATACTTCAACAAGCATTGGAAGGACAACACTAGATGCATGACATCAATGACAAGAGATTCATAAACAACCATCACCACCGCTTGTGCAACACGGACATAATAGAGTGCAAGGTAACTTCTTAGTTTGGGAGAAACCGTGCGAGACATGGTTGAAGTGCAGTGTGGATGTCGCGTTCCATGATCGTGTTAGAGGGGGAGGCAGTAGACTTACTCCATGCCATTCACTTTGCTGATGTGAACAGATGAGACCGGGTTGTCTTCGAGTCCGACTCAGCTACTCTAGTGCAAGCTCTACCATCTCCGGGCCATGGTGATTCAAAATTAAATGCTATTAATTCTAGTATTATATATCAATCTTGACATTTCAACTTCGAGGTGAAGTTTGTTAGGAGACAAACAAACATAGTTGCTCATACTTTAGCTAGGGCGGTCTGTTCTTGGGGTAGTCACCGTACTTTTGATTCTTATCATTCTTGTATTGAACATTGGTTGATTAATGATAATAGTTAACTTTGTTTCAATAAAAAAATAATATTAATGTTATATTGTTGGTGGTATTAAAAAAAATAAGAATTTATATTATATTTGTTAAATTATTGTTGTTATTGAAAAAACATAAACATGGTTTCTTTTGGTTTGTTACAATTTGAAAGTCACAAATATTTGTACTTATAATTTTGATTATCAAAATTATACTATATATAAAGAAAATAATATTTTTCAACTCTTTTGAGCTGTCTTTTTCTCTTTCCAAAAATGCCATCAATTTTCAATACAAATAACACATCTAACAAATAGATAATAATAAATTTAAATATTAAAAAAATGTAACAAACACGATATGAATATATATGACTGATTTTTTTCCTTTATCATTTAAAAAGTGTAACAAATTAGATGAGTATATTTATACTTACTTTTTCATTATCTCAATTATACCCTCAAACAACTTTTTCTATAATAAAGATTGTTGTTGGTGTCATTAAAAAGAAATGGTAAAATTACACTTTTGGTCGCTTAACTTAATTTCAGATAACAGTTTGGTCCTTTATCTTTTTTTCATTTCAATTTGGTCCTTTTTGTCCATTTTCATATGAAGTTTTAAGCTTAAAATTCATGATTTTATTTTCCTATGGTCTTTCAGTCTTCAAATCTATGATCCTCGTCTATGTTTGCATAAGAATACTAGATTTGAAGCTTGAAAATATATATGAAAATGGACAAAAAGGACCAAATTGAAATGAAAAAAGATAAAGGACCAAACTGTCACCTGAAATTAAGTTAAGGGACTAATAGTGTAATTTTACCAAAAGAAATAGATAATATTTTTTGTTATATTGTTGGTGTTATTGAAATAGATAATTATAGTTAATTAGTTTGATTTTTTTTTTGGTAGTGTAGTTAATTAGTTTGATTTGTTATAACTTAAAAGCAACCAACATTTATATTTTTAGTTTTAATCAAAATCAAAATTTTATAAAAAAAAAAAAAAAACCGTTCATAATTTTCAAACGTTAACACAATAAAAATAGCGAAAAAACAGGCACGTGATAACATAAATTATTATTATTATTAGTGAAAAGACAGACAGGTGATAACACAATCATTTTGCTAATATTTAATTACAGAAACAGACATTAGTTTTTTTTTTGAAGAAAGAAACAGACATTAGTTAATCTTATAAAGTTACCCGTATAATATACAAACACAAAGTTTAGTCCCAAGTCAATTTAACAAGTTTTTTTTTCTTTTTTAAGGAAAGTCAATTTAGCATATATAACGCACAAACATACAATGTGTGTCTGCCTCAAACTCAATCAATGCAAAATGACCAATATTCTTCCTATGATATTGTTTGTTATTCTTAATCTCTTGTTGTTCTTCTTTCAATTATCTACCTCAATTGATACCATCACCCAAATTCAATCTCTTAATGATGGCAACACTTTGGTTTCTAATGATGGAACCTTTGAGTTAGGCTTTTTTACACCAGGTAGTTCCACATATCGCTATGTGGGAATATGGTACAAAAATATCCCTAATAGAAGAATAGTTTGGGTTGCAAACCGTGATGATCCAATCAAAGACAACACCTCCAACTCAACCATGTTGATCATAAGCAATAAAGGAAACCTTGAAATACTTACCAACAACAATCAAACTCTTGTTTGGTCAACAAACATCACAACACAATCTTTGTCTACTACAAGTTCTCATGTTGCTCAACTATTAGACAATGGAAACTTTGTAATCAAAGCAAACAACAATACTGATCAACAAAGTAATTTTCTATGGCAAGGTTTTGATTTCCCTTGTGATACTTTGTTGCCAGACATGAAGCTTGGATGGGACCTAAAATCCGGTCTTAATCGTCAATTAACTTCTTGGAAAAATTGGGACGATCCATCATCGGGAGATTTAACTTGGGGTATTGTCCTTCATAGTAATCCAGAAATTGTATTGAAAAAAGGATCAGTTGAGATTCATAGGAGTGGTCCTTGGAATGGAGTTGGATTTAGTGGAGTGCCTCTGGAGATTGTTACATCAACTGTTATAGGTACAAGATTTGTGAACAATTCAAATGAAGTTTATTACACATATAGTCTTGGAAACAAGAGTAATGTTTCAATATCTTATTTGAACCAAACGCTTAGTCTTCACGAACGCGTTATATGGAGTCCAGAGGACAATACTTGGAGTGATATTGAGTCAATGCCAAAAGATAATTGTGATGTCTATAATCGTTGTGGCCCTTATGGAAATTGCATTCATAACCCGTCTCCAATTTGTCAATGTTTAGATGGGTTTGAGCCTAAATCGCCACAAAATTGGGACAAGTCAAATTGGACACAAGGATGTGTGCGCAAAGGTGAAGAAGCATGGAGATGTGGGGTGAATGATAGTTTTGCAAGATTTTATGGATTGAAATTGCCAGATACAACACACACTTGGGTTGATGCAAATATGACACTTGAGAATTGTAAGAAGAAATGCTTGGAAGATTGTTCTTGCATGGCTTATTCAAACTTGGATGTGAGGGGAGATAGTAGTGGTTGTTCTATATGGTTTGGTGATCTTATAGACTTAAGACAGATTTTAACATTCCAACAATATCTATATATTCGAATGGATGCTTCCACAGTAGGTAAATACCATGTTCTTCTCAAACATTATGCTTTTTTTTTTATGGATTATATATGTTTTTAGTCTCTAACTATATAGTTTTAGGTTTTTTTTTTTTTGTTTTAATTATTTATTTTTTTTTTTTTTAATTTTATATTTTTTGTTTTTTTTTTTTTTGAAACAGCTTATATATTAAAACCGCCAAGATTTATACAAGACGTACAAATTGGGGAACAGGAAAACTGATACAAAGGACCCAAAAACCGGTAACCCAATCGAAGCTAAAAGAAAACGGCTGCAGAACAGCCAAGAAACGCAAACCCTGCAATCAAAACAGAAGCATGAACTGCAGCTGAAACCACCCAAAACCATACCAAAAAGTCCCAAAAACCTCTAAAACTTCCCCAACTATCTCAGCAAACAAGCCTTGGGGTTCCAACTCCACTTGTAAAAGAGATAAGGAGGACTCTTTAATTTAAATAAAATCCATCGTCAAGAGAGAACCTTAATTTCCTCCAGCTCTTTATAAGATTATTAAAAATCATATTGTTCCGCGCTTTCCAAATCACCCATAAAGAGGCGTGCCACACCAACCAATACCCTTTACGAAGTCTTTTCTTCCCAATCTCCCCGCTCCAACATTCAAAATGTTGAAACAAGGATTGGGGTGTAATGAAGTTGATATCTAGCCATCCACTAACCATTGACCACACTTTAAAGGTCGAACTGCAATGTAGGAATAGATGTGAAGATGTTTCTCCATTTTGATCACAAAAAACACACATATCCGAAACTTCAGTGGATAAAATTCTCCTCCTTGCAAGGTTAACCTTAGTTGGGATACGATCTATGAGAAGTTGTCAAGAAAAGACCACCACTTTGGACGGTGTCGGGCTTTCCCACACAGATCCAAACACCATTTCTTTTTATTCACTGAATGTCTCCAAAGGCATCAACAAACCCGCGTGCAACTCATAAGTAGAGCTAACTGTAAAAATCCCCTCCTCCTCCAACTTCCACCACCAAGCATCTTCCATCTGCGTTCTCTCTCACCCCTCTAGCTCCACGTTAAGATTCTCTAATAAACCATCTTCCCACACAAAAAGATTCCTCCACCAACAGAAAGACCTGCACCTCCTTCTTCATTCACCACCTATACATCCCCCACCATAGCTTCTTTTTGGCTTGAAATCAAAAACAGTCTCGGGTATGTTAAACAAAGAGGCTCATTGCCTACCCAATGGTCTAGCAAAAACCGGGTGTTTTCCCCACTACCCACCTTCCTCACCACCTCCCTATTGAACCAATTCAACCCCACCGCCTCCTCCAAGGACACCACATCCAACCACCACCTAGAGGCAAACGAGGGCCAATGATTCTCATTTGGATTTAACAAGTAACTAATCTGATTCTCATATTTGCACATAAGAACGTCCTTCCAAAAAGTTCGATCCGGTTGAATCATCCTCCACCTCCACTTCGCCAAAAGACTTAAATTCACCACCCTCATGTTTCTTACGCCCAATCCTCCTTTGGAACGAGGTTGTTTACCGAAGTTTTAGTTAATAAACTACAAAAACACCATGATTTTCTTCCAGCCACTACTGGCAGCCTCTAGACCCTCAAAGATACTGGTGGCTTTTTCTGCCGGAAATGACACTGGAAGAGGCGCAATATATAGTTCGGCTTCTTTTTTCGATGGCCAACTCAGAATTTCTAGCTGCCAAAACCTTCGCTACTATTTCCGACGGCCATGACACTCTCAAATATAGAAGGGAAATACAATTTTGCAATTTACTAGAAGTTGGAACCTCGAACTCCTCACTTATTCACCTACCTATAAGATTACTTGACAAACAAAATATATATTACCAAGAAGTTACGTAAAAAAATTAATTACGAAGGTCACATGACAATGTTTTGAACAAACGAAAAGGTCAACCCCACATCATATATATATATATATATATATATATATATATAGGAGGAATGCTAGCAACACACATTTTAACACACACTTTTCAACACACTCCCTTTGATTAGTTAAAATTCACATGGAACCTACCAAATCATGTGGGTCCCATATACATTTGGTGGGTCCCATGCGAATATTAACCAATCAAAGAGAGTGTGTTGATAAGTGTGTGTTATAATGTGTGTTGCTAACATTTCTCTAGATAGAGAGAGTATCAAGCATGTCATACATATAAATGTGGGGACAAATAGTTTTTATGAATGTTAAATTAATGAGAAATTTTTTGATGGACTGTAACAAAAAAAATAGCTTTTTTTTCTTTATAGAAATTGAAAAACTAATTTCAATCTTTCATTTTTTCTTTTTTTGGTAGTGTCTTCAATCTTTCATTTAACTATTGAGTAGTAGTGGTCACTATTTTCTGAGATTTGAAAAGTATTCATTTCTTTTTTAAAAAGATTCAAGTGGAGATGTTTCTGCTGGGAAGAAAAATCATACCTTGGCAATTGCAATCACTGTTCCGTTGGTCATTGTTTTGCTACTTGTGGTCATAGTCTTCTACGTTTACAAGAGAAAAAGAAAGCAAAGAGGTAAATTTCTTGACCCAAATAAAATATATTTCAATTCAATGACATTGAGTTCTTGAAATTTGTTTCTACAAAACATATTCTGCATCTTTTCGATATATGACCTTTTTTCTCCTGATCTCTTTCTATATGAATGCTTTCAAATTAGAGGAATGTTATCAACACACCGTTTAACACACACTTTTCAACACACTCTCTTTGATTGGTTAAAATTTATATGGGTCCCACAAAATCATGTGGGTCCTATATACTTTTGGTTGGTCACATGTGAGTCTTAACCAATCAAAGAGAGTGTGTTGGAGAGTATGTGTTAGTAGGTGTATTGCTAGCATTTCTCTTCAAATTATTAGCAACAAATGAAAACCATTAATAGAGAAGTAAAGTCATTTTTTTAACAGAAGAAAGATAAATATCTATCTTAAAAGAAGAGGGAGGATGGATGAAGATCGGGATTTTAGAAATTAGGGTTCATGGTTCCGAAATCTAATTCTCTTCCTTTTTATAATTTAATTTATTTTTTAATAATTAATCAATTAATTTTTATTATGTGTCCAATTAATTATTTCAATTAAAGACATGAAAAATGAATAAGCCAACACACATGTCATATCATTAATGAGAGTGACAAATCGCCAAAATGGTATGGGTCTAAAAAAACCTAAGAAATGTAAAATAGAGGGACCAAAATTGTGGTTTTAAATATAGGGGGACTAGAATTTCGATTAGGTTAAAATATGGGGACCAAAATGTATTTAAGCCAAAAGTAAAATAATAAAAATGACATGTCCAGAAGAAAAAAAATTGTCAACTTCACATACTTTTTTTTTAAGAACCCTCACATACTTGATGTGAGATCTTATATCTTTTTTTTAAGAAGCTAAAATGATATTAGATTACCAAAAAAGCTTAGATTTTTCGGTACAAGATGTGCTAGAAAATAAGGCCAAGTCAACTAGATACAAAGTGATATAGTGTCTAAAGTATACCATAAGAGTTAAGATTAATCGGATGGCTCCAAATGTTTTTTACTATGGTCCACCGGTGAGGGACTTGTTAGATCCCTCACCCTAGAATCCACCCATCGCAAAACATTATGATTAAATGGAAATTTTGTCCAACAAAAATTTATGTCAATATTGCATTGACGTCATTTACATATGGAAGATAATTCAGAGATCAACACTTTAACCGAAGAGAAAGATGAAGACCAACAAGATTTTGAGCTTCCTTTCTTCAATATTTCTACAATGATAAGTGCCACAAATGACTTTTCGAACTATAACAAACTTGGAGAAGGTGGCTTTGGACCAGTATATAAGGTAAATTA
>Ga0228711_1006297_pt1 | contig 17710 bp, 14 predicted proteins | sample MedpolnodulmetaG_2_FD_177996 | JGI IMG/M metagenome (GOLD analysis project Ga0228711, IMG submission 177996) | Root nodule microbial communities from Medicago polymorpha collected in Santa Monica, California, United States - brown nodules | ecosystem: Host-associated > Plants > Roots > Nodule...
AATAACTCGTCAACACAAGCTAAAGGAGGGAGAAGAGAGAAAAGTTCTTTGACAACTCAAGAGAACTTTTGGTGTGAATAGAAGTGAGGGAGAGGAGCTCAATTTATAGGTGAAGAGCCAAAGATAAGTTACAAATCCAATGGCTAGGATTAGTTGACCGTTAGAAAATCAATGGCTTGATCTCGCATCATAAATGAGCACTAATTGAGAAAGTTGACATGATAATTTTTTTAATTCACACCATAACACTCCATGTGTTTCAACAATCCCCCACTTGAATTTAAAAAATAACTTAGAGGTTTCTATTAAGATAGCATAAGCCAAGGTGTCTTACGACTTGAACATTTGCCTTCTAAGATTGTGCATAAGCGAAGGTGTCTATGACTTGAACCTTTGCGTAGTGAATAAGATTCAGATTTTACTAGAGTGACTCGTAGTCTTGAACTCTATCTCTGACATCAAACCACACACAACCTTTTCTTAGGTGTATTCTCAAAAAGCCCGTGCGTTAAAGGCCCTGCACGTCAATCCCAATTTAGTGAACACTCTAGGAATTTTGCCTATAGAATTCCATAGGAAGCGGCCCCCACTTCCACATTCACAAAGGCGAGTCTATCAAGAGTACTCCTGTAGCTAGGTACTCCACTCCACATAGAGTATAGATCTCATTAAGAGTTTATATCAACTCAACCTTTTATCGCTTCAGGAATCATGCCTCTTATGATTTATTATAGCATGTTCACCTTATATCACTTCACAACTTAACAGCTGGTAGGTATTAAAACCCCACGAACTCATCACTTAGATAGAAAGCACTAAAATCTGAATAAGATTTGAATGTTAACTAATTCCAACAAACAAATAGAGGGGATTCAAAGAATCCTAACAACCGCTAACATTCTGCAATCAAAACATGTAAACTTTGTTATGTTGCAAACATATTAAATTGCAAAACCCCCAAACCCTTATCTTTATTTATTTTAATTATTCTCAAATAAGTAACGCAAATTGCCTAGTTGAAAACATATTCCTTGTGGATACGATACTCTACTTACACTTTATTACTTGATAAACTTGCCTAAATCTGACCATCAATTACTCCGTCCTTTTTGTAAGGATGCTAAAGCAAGAGAATAAAATAAATTTACTCTGTGAGTGGAGGGGACTATATGATTTTTTCTGAATTCAATGATTGTCATTATTTTAGTGTTCCTTCATTACATATAGTATAATACCTTGATAGTTGTGGATTGTACCACATTTAACGACTTTATGCTTCAGCTGTCTATACAAAGGACTACAAAGCATAAAAAAGATATTCTAGTAAGTTCTTATTGATAAGGCAAAGATGCTACCCTAATAGGGTTTTACACAATCATTCATCCACTTGAGCTTGACTCGGTTTCTCTTGGATCGTAAGTGAGGCCCTTTGTCTCAATTGGGCTCATTCTAATTAGCTTCCTCTCGTTCATCTAGGCCCATTACATCCTTCCCTTCATCAAGAGGAACCTTGTCCTCAAGTTTTAAATGGGGGTAAGATTGTTTCAGTTCTTCGAAAAACTCCCAAGCCGAAAAGGTGTCGCTCCATTGGACCAAGACTTTGGTTTGAGATGTTTCTTCCGTTTCTGCCAGTTGAGAATGGCAACAGGTTGAATGATGGGCTGATTGTTCTTATCATGTAACAACAGTTCCAAAGAAGGAGATGAATCTCTTGAGCAAGGTTTTAGTTTTGAGACATGGAAAACATGATGAATCTTGCTGGTAGGAGGTTGGAGCTCAAAAGCGACGCCCCCGATAGCCTTGATTATCTTCAAAGGACCATAGTATTGCTGCGACAATTTGTGAACCCTTTGACCTGCAGCTGAAACTTGTCGATAAGGCCTTAATTTCACGAAGACGGAGTCAAAGGAAGTGTCGAGACTTCATCACATTGTGAACCTCTTGGAGCTCATTCGAATGTATATGGTAAATGAGTGAAATATTTTCATTCATCACGAGAAGTAAACTCTTGCGCGAATATACTTTTAAAATATGTGCTAATCATTCAAAGTCTCTTATGATGTTGGATCAACCATTACTACCCTGTCTATCTTCAGCCTTAGTAACCGATGCTATAAAAGTATCCTTTATTTTGACATACGTTTTCTTTGCTTTTTTTTATTTTATTTTTTTATTTTCCTTTTCTCTAGTGTAACCAAAATAATAATAATAATAATAATTTCTAGACTCCCGCCCTACATAAATCTATAGATTCTGGTATCATATTCCATTCTCATTCTCATTCTCATTTTCGCCCCCATTGAAACCGACAAACCATTTTTCTCTTTTTCGCCTAACAATGTCGAGCGAGATTCGATTCTTCAGTCTCAACACCGGAGCCAAGATCCCTTCCGTCGGCTTAGGTACCTGGCAGTCCGATCCTGGCCTCGTCGCTCAAGCCGTCGCTGCCGCCATCAAGGTTCTCCACTTCATCGATTTTCACACGCACATTTTATACAATCATATTTGATTTTGATTTTGATTTTGATCAATCAATTTGATATATCACAGGCTGGTTACCGTCACATTGATTGTGCTCAAGTCTATGGCAACGAGAAGGAGGTAATTCTTTCGTTGTTTAATGCAATTTCATGTGTGATTGAAATGATTCATTCATTCTTTCTGTTGTAGATTGGTTCCATGTTGAAGAAATTGTTTAACGAAGGCGTAGTGAAACGTGAAGATTTATGGATTACCTCTAAACTCTGGTTTGTTTCATTAATTAATTTTGTTTCCATGTTTTAGCTAATTTAATTATTTAATAATGCTGGTAGAATAGGTTTTTCAACTCTATATTGAAGTACAAACACTTATTGGTGTGTCGTGTCCGACACTGACACAAGTGATTATATTGAAATATGTCATTTTTTCAAATTATTATTGTCTGTGTTTGTGATTCATAGTTTTGAATCCATTAGTCTTCTTTAATGTTTAGATTTTAGAACCTAAGGGTTTAAGATGATGTGCACTGCAGGAATACTGATCATGCTCCAGAAGATGTACCGCTAGCATTGGACAGGACTTTGACAGACTTACAGCTTGATTATGTTGATTTGTATCTTGTATGTAATAATATTTCACTCAATCTTTAGATATTCTTCAACTACTTTGTTAAAATTTTATGCATAATTATGATTTTACTACCCCCAATTTTCTGATTATTAATTTCTTTCAAAGTTTAAATTGAAAATGAAATCTGGAATATGAATTTCTAAGAAACATCCTTTCCATGTAGTCTTTTAGTTATGAAATTGTGAGGTTAATTAATTACGCACTGCATTTTTTTATTGTAGAAAAAGTCCTATTGTACACGGCTTGGATGATAACTTAATTGTAGAATGTATGATTGTTTGGAAAATGCTGTGTTTATCTTTTTCAATTCTAAACTTTTCTTACATAGCAACTTGAAAATACTCCCCTGTCTCATATTAAGTGTCACGTTTGTAGTATTTGCTAATCTCATATTATTTATCACTTTAGAATATCAATGAAACTTTAATTACTTGTTTCACTAACAAACCTTCTAATTAGAGTATCTCAATTAACCTAACTGCTCCATCTATATGGGTACTTTACTGAATGAAGTTCATTTCTATGATAGAAACTAGTACACTACATGCTTTTCTTATGAAATGTGTGTAATCTTAAACGACATTTAAGATGAGATGGAGGGAGTAGTTGTTAAGCTATGCGTCTTGCAGACTTGACGACCATAAGTGCCTTTAATTCTAAGGAATTTAATTTGCACTTCCTGCATATGCTGCATTGCTTGGGTGCTATTTATGCTTTCCTTCAGATGCATGTAAGATTTATTTCATCTGATTGCAAAATTTGGTGGTTTAATATATTTTTTAGCACATTCTTAATTGTTTATTGATGATTCTTCTTTTTCAGATCCACTGGCCTGCTCCGATGAAGAAAGGATCAGTAGGCTTCAAACCTGAAAATCTAGTGCAACCTAACTTAGCCAGCACATGGAAGGCAATGGAAGCACTCTTTGACTCAGGCAAGGCACGGGCTATAGGTGTAAGCAATTTCTCTTCCAAGAAGTTGGGGGATTTGCTCGAGGTTGCTCGTGTTCCTCCTGCTGTTAATCAAGTGGAATGCCATCCTTCCTGGAGGCAGGACAAGCTGCGCGATTTCTGTAATTCCAATGGTGTCCACCTCTCTGTAAGTTTTCAAGTCTTGAATGATCATTATATTGTTTCTGCACATTACATTGGCTATTTTCATGAAATATTTTCTGTTTTTTTTTTTAGGATCTTTTCTGTTTTGTTGAAACTTGAAATGAACCATTATTATTATATTTTTAAATGATTTTCTCTAATTTAAAATGTGGTATTTTTAATGTTTAGGGATATTCACCTTTGGGTTCCCCTGGAACAACATGGCTTCAAAGTGATGTCATTAAGCATCCAGTTCTAAATATGATTGCTGAGAAACTAGGTAAGACTCCTGCTCAGGTATCTCTTCGCTGGGGATTGCAAATGGGTCATAGTGTACTTCCCAAGAGTACAAATGAAGCAAGGATAAAAGAAAATTTCGATCTTTTTGATTGGGCTATACCTGAAGACTTGTTTGCTAAATTTTCTGAGATTCAACAGGTAAAATGCTTGATGGTTTCCGTTGGTCTTTCTGGTTTTAAGAACAGAATATATTACTATATTGATATTCAGCTCCAGTTGTTAAGCAGCATAGCTAAAATTATTGTTAATCATCTCCTTCCATGTTATCAGCCTATATAAGAATAAGACTTGATTTTGGATTCTTAATTTCCAATTAATATTGCTAACCCAAACCTATTTTCCCTCTAATGTTTTGGGGATGGAGAGTTGGAATTCATTTTTAGTTGAATCTAGATAAGCCTGTTGCTAGTTATTTGACAGTATGAATCTATGAGGCTGAAGTTCTTCTTTACTTCCATGGAAACATTGTCCAGTTTTATGACAGTGGCTTTTATTGTTTCAGGCAAGATTACTCCGGGGTGCCTCATTTGTTCATGAAACTTATGGTGGCTACAGATCTGTTGAAGAACTTTGGGATGGTGAAATCTAAGCAGTCTTCTCAGTAGCCGATTTGGTCAGTGGATGGAATAAGAGAAAGCCTTTGTCTTTGTGTTGTAGGTGTTTGTGTGTGTGTTAGATTCTTGACTTCATGAAATTTTACAAAGTGCTTATTTTGAGACTTTCTATATCTCTGTTATTACCCAATCCATAAGAATATACGAACTTATGGAAACTATCTACCACCACCTCAACATCTAACTCAAAATTATGTTGTCCAAGCCGAAGCCACCAATTCAATAAATAGCTTGAAGAATAGCGAAAGCTTCCCCCTTCTTAGATGTAAGAGGTGAGCTGAAAGTCCCTGTTCTCACACAAATAAAACACCCTTCATCACCATGTAAATACATGTCCATGCCCACTCTATAGTATTATGAAAAGATGTATCAATATTGCACTTCAATTTACTAGTAGGAGGCTTGACCAAAACTTTTTCCAACTCTGAGCTGTTGCTGGCGCCCAAATTGACAATTGACGTGTGAGCAATCTGCCACTACTGCAAAACAACAAGCAGCACCTACAAACAAAAACCTTGTATTCGACAGCATTTTCCCATAACTTGATATTGCGACTCCTCTAAATACTCCATAAAATAGAACTCTTGCAAAAAAGTTTGATAGCAGAATTAAAACTAATAGTAGTGGAAGTAAGGCAAATCATTTAAATAAGAAAGAGTTAATAAATCATGTAACGTTGAATTGGCTATTGATGATCTTCAGACAGAAAACTCGTTTTTCTATCTTCCAGACTAGCATATTAAACATATCATAACATGTGAAAATATTGAACAAAATCCCATATTCAAAAACACAGGTTTCTTGTCACCTATACCTTGAAAAACACAACCAAATCTTGACAAAATAAACATGAAAAAAAAATCACAAATGGTGCATATTCAATAAAGTCATTTGTATATTCAATGCAATATCAATGACCCTTTATCCAAACTTTGCCAATCACTGGTTTGTTAAGATCTATCTCGACGCTGTCTTAAAAAAAAAGAAAGAAAGATCTATCTCCAGATAAACTCGAGCAAAACAACTTCTCATGACATCTATAGTATATCTCTCCACCTTAATTGGAGTACCAATTGCCATGAGAATACTTTCATGATAAAAAACTAAATTTAGATCTGGAAAGCGGATCTTCACCATGGTTCTTTCGGTCTTTGTCGTTGGTGAAATAAATTTGATATGGTCCATACTTACACCAAGAGATAGTCTCCATAACCTTAACTTTGTTTGCCTCAAGATCAAATTTGACCAGGAAAAAGTCATTGTTGAGATCCGTAATATCAAAATCATACGTTAGTTTCCACACCTTTGCCAACCTATCTTTCATTTTGAACTATCCAAGTTCATTGTCAAGAAGCTTCACCATTAAAGCACATTTTCAAGTAGCACATAGTGTGAGATGAAAATGGTAAGTAATCATAAAGCTATTAACTTACATTTTAGTTGTTATAAATGTTTTTTTTTTGTAGTTTTTGAGTAGATTTTTCTTTTTTAGTTTTTGAATAGATTTATATGTTATAATTCATGTTTAGAGTAGATATAAGTTGATTAATTTAGTTAAAATGTTTGCATGATGTTTATGTTATAGTTTAGAATTTTTAGGGTTATTTTTTATTTTGGTGTTTTATATTTATTTTTTTATTTTAGTTTTTAAGTAGATCTACATGTAAGAGTATATGATTTATTTTAAGATTAGATATTAGTTGAATAATTTTTTTATATTTTACATTATTTTTATGTTTTTTTTTAGGGCAAAACATTTTAGGGTTATTTTTATGATTTTTAGGGTTTATGTAAAATATACACTTCAAGTGTTTGATGAAATATTTGAATGAGTTTTTCATTGATTGTTTTCAATTTCTTATTGAGTAGATTTGAAACAATGGTCGGGTGGATCGACGTTCATGCACAATTCAACGACGGAGAACCTCATAGAGTGAAGGTTCGGTGCCTTGGTGTAACGTTAAGAGGTCTCACGGATGAACTGAATGAATTCAACCAAGGAGTCAACCCCGGAGACACAAGGAGGGTGCAAAACGTTTGGTATAAACGTCCAACGCTCGACGAGGGGAGAGTATCATTCACTTGGGTGGAATTAAAGAACGACGAAAACGTGACGAGCATGTTTTGGTAGCACACCATGTTCCAGTGGATCGATATGCGAGTAACGTTGCTGAGATCAACTGAAGATATCGTCAAGAGTCTGTCCGCCAAAAGATCGTGATTAGGTAGGGAATGCACCTTTCAACTACAACAATTGTCTTACCTTTAAATGGGTAAGTTCAAACTAGCCAATTCAAAAGTTTAAATTCTTGTTAGTTTGGTTTAAATGAAGGTATTGAAGTGTCAAGGAATGTACCTCATTCTTTTGACACTTCAATACCGTCATTTAAACCAAACTAACAAGAATTTAAACTTTTGAATGGAACGATGGGAATGTCGGTCGAATGTTGGAGCCCTGCTGCTTGGCTAGTTTGAACTTACCCATTTAAAGGTAAGACAATTGTTGTAGTTGGAATGCACATTCCAACTACAACAATTGTCTTACTCTAGATGGGGCAATTCAAACTTGTTAATCGACAGGACTTCAGCATTCGCCCGGAAGTTCTTTTGTTACATTCAAAAGGTTAAATTCTTGTTGGCTTCGTTTAAATGATGATATTGAGGTGTCAAGGTCTGGACCTCATTCCGTTGGCACTTGGATACTATCATTTTAAACCAAGACAACAAGAATTTAACCTTTTGAATGGAACAAAAGCACTTCAGGACAAATACTGAAGTCCTGCTACTTAGCCAGTTTAAATTTGTCCCATTCAGAGGCAAGACAATTGTTGTAGTTGAAATGTGCATTCCCGAATGTAATGAATGTACCTTTTTATTCGAATTTATTCAATACGCAATTTTTATTCGAATTCAAGCTGTCGCAATTTTAATTATTCGAATTCACGTTGGATTTAATTAGTTTTTATTCGAATACGCAATTATTCAAAATTCAAAACGGAACTTTAATTGAAATTATTCAAAACGCGATTTTTATTCAAAAGCACCATAATGTCAAGGAAAATGTAGCAAAATGTGCGCAATATATTAAAAAACCATAAAAAAGATCCAAATCAATTAGGCATTACAAGCCATTACATTCATTCATCTTCATCGTCACACAAGTCAATCGGGTTGCACGCTACAGTCCCTGCGGCACCTGCTTTTGGTTGAGGACCAAAGTAGCATGTCCTCCCGCTCCTCCCCAACCTCGATTGATTGTACACCGGTACCTTTGAATCCTTCTTTTTTACGGAACCATTACATGTGATTCCGTGTCATGTCATAGGCGATTTTTCTTTCTTCTTCTCATCACCCTGAACGTTACCCTGGTTCTGATTCTGAGACATGTCTACATAAAAAAAAAATTGACGATCAAAACCTAAACTAAACAACAATGAAATAAAATCATAACATCAAAAAATCAAAACTTAAACCGAAACCTAAACTATCATCAAAACCTACACCTAAACCTAAACAATTCTAACAATTCTACAACAATTCATCAAAACCTAAACCTAACAATTCAATGAAACTTCTATAACAATTCATAACAACCTAAACCTAAACAATTCTAACCTAAACATAAATCTAACATATCATAAAATCAATAAAACTTATATAATCGAAATTTAAACAAAAAAAAAAAAGCAATTCAACAACAAAACAACAATGCAATATGATTCAAATAACTTACTTGTTTTTGTGCTTGAAATTGACTAGGAATGGCAGAAAATCGCACCTATTAGAATCAAAAACGCAACAATGGAGTTTTGGAAACTCCTATGTCAGTTCTGTTCTTACAACAAAACATCGGCAGTTAACTACCGAGGTTTTCTTCGGCAGTTAACTGCAGCCGATTTCAGTCAAAATTCTGCAGTTAACTGCCGAGGGGGCATTTGAGTAATTTACTTGTATTTTTAGCCCTATCAAATGTGTCAACAACAATTTTCTTGTTAGTTTGGCAGCATAATATATCAGGTTTTGTTGGCTTTGGTATGGTTGATGATTGCTCGCCGTTACCAATTTGATTTTCTATTTTATAGAATCGAAGGAGTAATGTTTTATGAAAATTTGTGTATTCAATGCATTAAAAATTAAAATATTTAATTTTTTAAAAATAATTTATTAATTTAAAATCCTTAAAGAGTCTCCTAAGACACTAGTTAACAAAAATCTTTGAAAAAAATTTGTTGTGGTTATTAAGAAATATAAAAATGAGGGAGATTTCATGATTTGAAATGTTATGTTATGAAAAAAATACAAAATAACCGTTGAATAAGCATTTTTTAAGAACTTTGTAATGGCAAAGATTTCACTATTTTTCTTTTCTTTTTATATGAGTACGTATGTAAGGATTAATATGTGCGAACAAACACAGACAAACAAATATATATGTGAGAAAAAACAAATATCATCATTGAATTTGAAATTAAAAATACATATGTTTTTTCTTTTGTTACAAGGTTAAACAAACAAAGCAACAAATCAAAAAGGAAAAACAAAAAGTACAAAAACTACTCTCTAAAAAAGAAAATGTTGGCTGCATCTATCATAAGGAGGCTTAAAGATCTTACGGCGGACAGTCATGAAAGAGTAAGTCTATGTCGGATGAAGTTCTAAGTTTAGCGATAAGACCATATTGGTTTCCATCTCGAAGAGTGTGATAAATTGTGACATTGTTTTGTTCAATTAGATTCTTGATATTTTGAATTAAAACTTCATAGACATAGAACATCATGTTGGGACCTTTAATGAGGTTGATACAATTTAAAGAATCTGAGAAACAAACTAACTTTACGATATCCATCTCTTAGGCCAACACCATGCACTTGTAAATAAAACCCTGCATTGTTTCTTAAGACACCGATGTAGCCAACTCTAATAGGAGAGTCGAGACAACTACCATCAACATTAAGAATGATGTGTTATTATTCCACTTGATAAATCTATACCACTTGAGAACAAACAAATTGTATTGCTATTTATTTATTTATTTATTTATATATTTATATTTATTTGCTTTCAATGAGAATTAAGCATACAACAAACTCTCTCTTCTCTCCTTTTCAAACCTGAGTCGCCACTATTTTCTTCTTCTTGTCTACCGAACGGGGTGATTCAGGGTCAATTTTGACCCAGAACCACCCCTCTAAATTGTTTTTCCTTCTATCCTAACCGAATAAGTGATTTTCACATATTTTCAGTTTTCTTTCGCTTGTTCATCTGATTTTGTCGTCTCTGCACAACTCTGTTTGTTTTGATTCCTCGTCTTTGTGCGGTGTTTATTTGAATCTATACTATATCTAAAAAAAACAACCTCTTTCAGCACTTTTGGGCTGACTTTTTCCTTTTCAAAAATACCTTCAATTTTTAATACAAATACACATGTAACAAATAGATAAGAATAAATTTAAATATTAAAACAAATGTAACAAACATGATTTTTGTTGTGTAACAATATATATTAAAACAAAAAATATGCGTTACTGCATATTGATCAAATTGGTTTTTCATTGTATGTGAAGTCTTCTTTCCCTCTATGGAGCAAGAGCCTAAAAAGACATTGAAAGATCAACAAGCCAACACATAGTTCAGGTAGTCTTTATCCATCTCCTTTTATGTTTCAGAACCACTCATTTCAGCTATTTTAGGCTAAATTTTTTAGGCTGAATTTTTTAGCCTAAAAAGACATTGAAAGATCAACAAGCCAACACACTGTCATCTATACTATATATAAAGAAAACAACTAATTTCAGCTATTTTAGGCTGAATTTTTTTCTTTCCAAAAATGCCCTCAATTTTCAATACAAATAACATATGTAACTAATAGATAAGAATACATTTATATATTAAAAAAATATAACAAACACGATATGTCTGTTTTTTTCCTTTATCATTTAAAAAGTGTAACAAACTAAATGAATATATTTATACTTACTTTTTTTATAATAAAGATTGTTGAGAAAAAGAATTTAGATTATATTTTTTTGTTATATTATTTGTGTCATTGAAATAGATAATCATAGTTAGTTTGCTTTGTTATAATTTGAAAGCAACAAAACATATATTTTTAGTTTTAATCAAAATCAAAATTTTATAAAAAAAACATCGTTCATAATTTTTAAACGTTAGCGCAATAAAAAGAGCGGAAAGACGGACACGTGAGTGCCCGTGCCCGTCTTTTTGCTGTTAATAATAATAATAATAATATCTTAAAAGTAGAAATTTAATTTTGAAAATTATGCATTCATAACCTTAAAAGTTTAAAAACTTATCTTTTCAATACGATATTTATTTTTTAATTCTATTTTAAGATCTTATCTAATTTTATTTTTTTAGGAAAGATCTTATCTAGTTATCTTGTGCCCTTAAAACACTAGCATTTTCCTAATAATAATAATAATGAAAGTATCTGATATGAATCTAAAAAAAATGGTCAACCATGACCCCTTACTTTTTCGAATTTCGTTAACATGGTACTTTGCACTTAGATCGAATATATTTGATTTGGCTAAAATCGAAACAATGAGAGAAATGCAAGCTAAATTGCAAATCTATTAATCTGTTAAAATTTGACTAATAAGCTTGATTCAATTTGTGGTCAGTTGTTGTTCAAATATTCTCATTTTCATTGTGGACCAAAAAGAAGATAATACAAGTGTCTACATAGAGGTCACTTGGTTGCAGACTTATTATTACATCTTGAGGTATTCAAGATTTGGTTACCGAAAAAAAAATACACTTCATCCGTTTCAAAATATTTTTTATTTACATCTTAAGACAAAGGGAGTACATTGTTTTATTTTCAATCATGGCATTGATATCATGCATTTAATTAAAAAAATAATAGAGGTCGAGTTATCTTTTGGATCCTTAAAAAAAAATAAAAGGGTTATCTTGTGGATATCATGCATTGATATCATACTAAACTGACCAAATTGTCAACGTTAAAGAGAATTGTCAAAGAAATTGAATGCATTCAAGATTTTTCTAATATTCGGAGAATGTTGAATATACATAACCATAAAAAGGAAAGTTAAGGCAATCAGTTGGAATTTCAATTTCATGGTCAATGGTCAAAATGCACAATAAAGGCATAGTTAATAAATACAGATATGAGAAAAGGACTATATATTCTGAAAACTCCTACATGCATTTAGCTCCATTCTAACTTCTCATTCTTCTCACTTGCTTGACAATGTCCAAGGCAATTCAATTCTTCGATCTCAACACCGGAGCCAAGATCCCTTCCGTCGGCTTGGGAACTTGGCAAGCCGAGGACGATCCTGGCCTCGTTGCTGAAGCTGTCGCTACTGCCATCAAGGTTTCATATTCATTATCATTCATCAATATTCCACTTGAGTTTTGGAAATATATATTTGTATTCAATATAATGAATAACGATATTTTCTTTGATACATACAGGCTGGTTACCGTCACATTGATTGTGCTCAATTATATGGCAATCAGAAGGAGGTAGCTATTTCATTATTTGTTTTCTTAATGTTAATGCATATAATATGTGAAGGAAATGATCCATTGATTTTTTCTCTTGCTTGCAGATTGGCTTGGTGTTGAAGAAGCTGTTTGATGAGGGCGTAGTGAAGCGCGAAGATTTGTGGATTACCTCTAAACTCTGGTTCGTTTGAATGTTTTGCTAATTTAATTACTCGTAGAATACATTTATGAATGTGTTAGTCTTCTTCACTATTTAGCAGTATCTAATAAGATGATGTGCACTGCAGGAATACTGATCATGCTCCAGAAGATGTACCACTAGCATTGGAAAAGACTTTGGCAGAATTCCAGCTTGATTATGTTGATTTGTATCTTGTATGTAACAATTCTATCACTCAATCTTCATCTATGAAACACGGACACATGTTGTGTCCGACACTGACTTAACACGACTTAAAATTATACTGAATTACGTGATTTTCTCAAATTATTAGTGGTGTGGACATGTGAATGTCCGTGTCATGACCGTATTCGTGCTTCATAGATTTTTGTATATTCTCCTACTGCTTGGTTCTGATCATTACTTTCTTCCAAAATTAGAAGTGAAAATGCGAAATCTGTTGTACATTGCTTGTTTAATAGACTGCATGTGTGCTTGGAAAAAAGCTGTGTTTAACTTTTTCAATCATAAACTTGTGGTACATAGCAATATGGACGTAGCTATTAAGCCATGTGCCTTGCAAACTTATCGACCACAAGTTTTCTTAATATGAAGGGGGACCAGTAAAGTCGTTCCCCCAAACATTTTTATTTTTTATTTTTAATACCAGTATAATTTGGTCTTTATATTTATTTTTGTGAATTTTATATCATATTGTATATTCCCTCAAAAAAATATCATATAGTATATATAATGTGCTTTTCTTACTCAATATATTGGGTCTTAAACATTTTAGTTTTTAGGTTTAATTGAATTAATTCTTAATTAGAGTCCTTTGTTGTGAAAAAGAAAGTGAGATTTTGGTCTACGATTTACAGATGAACCCTAATCCTTAATTACCAAAAGATTCATGGTCCAATTCACAATTTAACAATGAATTCATCCTCATACGTTGCATTTTTGTTATTTCATAATAAAAGATTCATTGTCCAATTCACAATTTTACATAGGATAGATGACTATAAGAATAAAATATTAGGAAAAGATGACGGATTATTTTTTTTGAAAGGATGGTTTATTTTGTTCAAATTAGCAATTGTTAATGTTACAAATAAAATTACTAAAACTATAATTTTGGGTGAAATAGTACATAGTCTTTAATTTTATTAGGCGAGTTTTTTGACACTATTATTTTAGTCACGCCAAAAATTTAGTCTTGGATCCGGCCTAGGGTTTATTTCATCTAATTTCAAAATTTGGTGGTTTAACAGTTTTATTTCAGACATAGACATACTTAATTTAACTGTTGGTTCTTCCTTTCCAGATCCACTGGCCAGTTGCGATAAAGAAAGGACCAATAGGCGCTGAATTCACGGCTAAGGCTGAAGATCTCTTGCAACCTAACTTAGCCAGCACATGGAAGGCAATGGAAGCACTGTGTGATTCTGGCAAGGCAAGGGCTATAGGTGTAAGCAATTTCTCTATCAAGAAGTTGGGAGATTTGCTCGAGGTTGCTCGTGTTCCTCCTGCTGTCAATCAAGTGGAATGCCATCCTTCCTGGAGGCAGGATAAACTCCGCGATTTCTGCAATTCCAAAGGCGTTCACTTCTCTGTAAGTTTCCGACTCTTGAACGATCAATTATTTTGTTTCAGCACATTACATTTACTATTTTCATGAAACCTTTTCTCTTCTGTAATGTTTAGGGTTATTCCCCTTTGGGCTCCCCAACCTGGCTTCATACTGATGTCCTTAAGCATCCAATTCTAAATGAGGTTGCTGAGAAACTAGGCAAGTCTCCTGCACAAGTAGCTCTTCGTTGGGGATTACAAATGGGTCATAGTGTGCTTCCCAAGAGTGCAAATGAAAAAAGGATAAAAGAAAATTTTGATGTTTTTGATTGGTCTATACCTGAAGACTTGTTTGCTAAATTTTCTGAGATTGAACAGGTAAGTAGTATTTTATGGTTGCCCTAAGTCTACACCTATTGCTAGTCACTTTATATGTACGAAGCTATATCTAATTAAAGGCGTTGAGGAATGAAAAATCTAGGGTTAAATCCTGGCGAAGGAGAAAAATACTAACGTAACAACTAACATTTTCCATCAAAAAAAAACTATAGTGTTGAAGTTCTTCTTTACTTTCATGGAAATATTGTTTAGTTTTATGACAATAGCTTTTATTGTTACAGGCAAGATTACTGAAGGGTGACATATTTGTTCATGAAACCTATGGTGCCTACAGATCTCTTGAAGAACTTTGGGATGGTGAAATCTAACCAGTCTTCTCATAGTTGATTTGGTTGGTAGATGGAATAAGAGAAGGCCTTTTGCTAGTTTTGAGAAGAACTTTGTGTTTTTTTAAAAAAATAATAATAATAATATTGTGTTGTTAGACTGTTGACTTCATGAAATTTTATGAAGTGCTTGTTTTGAGACTCTATATATTATAGCTAGTTTCATTTTATTTTATTTTTAAGAAACTAAACAAAACTTTATTAAAGAAACAGACAGTTCCTCAAGCACAAGGTGTGGTAAAGAAAACTGACAACGATACTTACATCAATGTTAGGCCACAACCAGCCGAAGCTGAAATAAAAATAAAAATTACATAATTGCTTGAAGACAATACAAGGGGTTTAGCCTCCAATAGCGATAATCAAAATCGAACAAAACATAGTGCGATTTCAACCACCAATACGTTTGGAGCTTCACCTTTTCTGCAAGTGCCACAAGCTGATCTGACTTGTTTTGGAAAATTCTATTATTACGGTCTTTCCAAACAACATAAATCACCGCAATCCAGATAATAGTAAACGCAGTCCTTGAATTTTTTGAAAAGCCTCCAATACTGCGAAACTGAAAAGAGTGAGTGCAAATATTTCCCTTATAAACCGAATCAATTCCTAACCAATTTGAAACCAAGAGCCAAATGCGACCGTAGACATCATCACAACGAAAAAACAAGTGATCTCTGTCTTCGAGTTCACCACACAAGGCCGCACACATAAGTTGTGACGCATCAATAGCATCTCGCCGAAACAAATTATCCTTGGTCGGAAGTCTGTTCATGAAAAGGCACCAGACAAAAAGATTCACGTTGAGAGGAACCGCTTTGAGCCACAAAAAACAATCAAAGCCTTCATTTAGGTTGGTATCAGTTGCTGTCAAATAAGAGTATACTGATCTAACTGTGTAACACTGAGATGTATGGAGCTTCCACACCCACCTATCGATCGTGCCAACCTGCATAAAACAAGAAGACATCCGCCCCACACACCCAACTATCCATGCAAGCTATAATTTTCATTTACTATAGCATTTATAAAAAGAAATTATAGTTTTCTTATTTTTGTTATAACATTTTCTACAAATAATTTAACGAAGAAAGCTTCAAATGAGATATTAGTTTAAATAGTTTCTCATAAAAAGTATAATTTTTAATTATTTTATCATTTTGTTGCGACTTTTTTTTAAAATAAAAGTACAAAAAATGCATAAAAGGATAAGCAATTTTGAGAGATACAATTTTGAACAATTATTTTTGAGGTATTCTTATTTTAAAAAAATATGTGATTTTTCTTTTTTTACGATAAAACTATATTTCATTTTCAGTAGTTATATTTTGACAGTAAAAATATGTAGTTACTAGTACTATTTTTTAATAAGTTCTTACAAAATTTATTTTAAGAAATATAAAGCAAACATTTTTTAATCTATAGCAAATAAGCTAAATCTCAAAAGTTGGATAATACATTTTGTAGAAGGGCATTTATGTCAAACAGTGGTAAACATATATTCAGAAAACTCCTAAGTGTTGAAGGGAGCATATTTTATAGAGGTGGGTTATTTTAACAATCATTTGTGTAATAATTTTTGGGATCACCATAAATTTGCAAACAAAAGTATGTCAGAGTTATCCCAATCAAATAAGAGCATCTGTGTTAATATTGAAAGATGGATCCCTGATAAAAAAAAATCACAAAAATGTTTAGAAAAAATCAATTTATTTAAATTGTAAATAACATGAAAATGACTTACTAAAGTCGCTTGTAAAAAAAAGGTTTATACAATATATATATATATATATAATAAAAATAAAAGTAGACCATTTTGGTCTGACTTTTTCTCCTTTCAATTATACCATTAAGCAAATTAGATCACAGAACACTATTTTGTTGATATCATTCAAAATGATACAATTTATATTATATTTGTTATATTTTTTAAAGATATTCAAGAAGATAAGTTTAATTTCTTACAATATGAAAGTGCAATATATTTATTATATATACCTATGATTTTAATCAAAATCAAATTAATTTTAATAAAAAATTCAGAAAAATTATTGTTCGTAATTTATACGCATTAACACTAGTTTAATATAAAGTGTTCATTATATAAATACATATTAAAGTCACTTAATTAACAAAACATATATCTGGTTTTGTAGTAGATGACACACTTGAACCAACTGGATAAAATGTAACTCGGATGGCTCCTCAAACTCTCTTACCTCATCATGTGGAGGGATTTTTAGAAATAGTAATGCTAATTTCCTTCTTGATTTTGCTGAGAATGTTGGCCCTGAAAATGCTTTTTTTGCTGAAATTTCTGGTGCAATGAGAGCTATAGACATAGCATATCAAAATAACTGGAGAAATTTATGGCTTGAATTAGATTCTGCACTAGTGGTGAATGCATTCAAAAACAATTCGGTTATCCCCTGGAAGTTAAGGAATAGATGGAGCAATTGCATCAATAAAACTAAGTCAATGAATTTTATTGCTTCTCATGTGTTTAGGGAAGGAAATCAATGTGCTGACACTTTGGCAAACTTAGGCTTGGCTATTACTCATTTAACTATTTGGCTAGATATTCCTGACTGTATTAAAACTTTCTATGTACAAAACAAGTTAGGAATGCCTAACTTTAGG
>Ga0228711_1006299_pt1 | contig 17709 bp, 4 predicted proteins | sample MedpolnodulmetaG_2_FD_177996 | JGI IMG/M metagenome (GOLD analysis project Ga0228711, IMG submission 177996) | Root nodule microbial communities from Medicago polymorpha collected in Santa Monica, California, United States - brown nodules | ecosystem: Host-associated > Plants > Roots > Nodule...
GGCACGAGCATGTCCACCAAAAGCTGTGTAGATATCAGCCACAAACATCAAAGATTGCAAAATCTAGCTCCAAAACTTCAGCAGCAACATTTTATCTGATATGGAGCTTTTCCATTTGCATATCCTTTCTTTGTGCATCAGCTCAAAACCAGTTGGCAGCATAGGCCAGCAGTGCTTGCACTCATTCCTTACCACACTTGCTGTTTTAGCAGATCCCATCAGTACCAGCTGACCATAATCAATATCCTGTAATAAAAAACGTATTTAGAGCAAAACAGAAGCATATTTGTTAAAATTCAGAACAGCAAGGCACACTAAAAAGCTCACAAAACAAACAGAAGATAAAAAAGGGCCGTAAAAATACGGTACACAATTTAACAGGAAATAGAACCCGCAACACAACAGTAGCAGCAAGCCTACCAACACCATAACATAACCAACAAAACGTCGGCAATTGACACCACCACGCGTTACCTTATCAAACAATCACTCGAGCACACCAATACCATCTGTAATACATACAAGCCAGTTGGAGAATATCCAATCATGCACCTATTTAATGACCTCGACGACAATGGTGCATTTGGTGACAAGGGTATTAGAGATATGAATCCAAGCTTGAACAAACACCAATAACAAGTAACCATTGCACCAATATGTGACAGAAGCAATAAGCACTACTCAATCCACAATCCGCAATAAGCAATAAGCAGTCACTACTCAATTCACTAAACCTTAAAAATAGCCTTGTAACAACCTCAACTAACTAACTAACTAAGTAACAAACTAACTACTAACAAATCTTAACTACTTTAACTACTCTAGTTAGCCATTATTCTATATCCTAGCAAACTATGTTGCAATAGCAATTAGAATACATAGATGAAACAAATTGCTTTCCCAGGCTTTTGATCTTCATAGTTTTATGTCTTTCAGAATTCTACAATTAAGAAAGATGATGCACCGTGTAACCATTGCTGGAAAAACTGAACGCAAAAGCTGTATGTTTTCTGTGAGGACTTTCCACAAACACCTGGCACAATAGCCACAATCTGCAATTTCAACACAGTTCGTTTCTGAAACAGAATACTCAGTACAATACAGCAGTAAAACTAGGTAGAAGATGGTATATCAACGATGCAGAGATTGGGGGTATATATATGCCCACAATTTCTTAACATAACTGATTCACAAAGGCGAGAGCACGGAAAGAGAAGATGACGATTCACAAAGGCAAGAGCACGAAAACGATAAGACAACGACACCGCTAGTTCACAACAAATGAGAGTGAATTCCAATCAAAGTTTTGATTCGCAGGAAAGGAGAAACAATTGCGGCGGAAGTGAGTGGCGAGCGTGGGTTTCGTTTGAATTAGAGTTTTTTTTTCTTAATTAAAAAAAAACAGAAACTGAAGCGTGTGCAAAATAGATGCAAACACGCGTCCGTGAAATTCCGTGATTAATTTTCCGTACTGAATAGCACTTCTCTTCATCACAGTTGTATATTAATAATTAAATATTCTTCTATAAAAATAAAAAAAAAGTACTGCTATACGACAATGAGAAAGATGTTTGATCACTTTGTGAATACAGAGTATGTGGATAAATGTTGGTGGCTCTTAAGTATTCTGCTTGAATTTGTGTATAGATTTAATCAATTATACCATATATGTTACTCTATTACATATTACTAATCAATCAATTAGAAACTTGGGGATGTTGCCTTGTTGGTCATTTTAACTCTTAAATGTATCTTTAGTTAATCAGTTTAATTTTCACATCAGTTTTTTGCTGATCAATTTGGTCCTCAAAATGACTAACAATATAAACACTTGGAACTGTAAATAATGACAGTGTCCCATAACCAGAGGCCAAAATGATTTGATTATCCCTTAGTTATCACTACACACATTATATGCATGTTAAAACATAACATGCAGAGTATGCAAGGTATCAATATTCCTAAGCATTAGTATAAATTCTGACATTTCACAAATAATCCCGTTTTTATAAAAACCTGTCATTCTACAGTTTTGTCTATCATAGCATACATTAACACCAAAACACAGCTAAAACTGCTTGCTAGAACAATTTAAAGGAAAAGGACCCAAAAAAAAAAAATTGACATGTGGCCACAGGACTAGCACGCAACAGACACATTTTGGTCGTCTGTAGTTCCTTAAGACTCCTTAATTGGCTTCATGCTTTTCCATAGCTGCAACCAAATGAATGTATGATCATTACAAACCCAGTGAGATAGAAAATTGACACACATACATAGAATGATATAGAGATCAGAAATTACTATTGTAATTCAGTAGCTTCTCGATAAGGTCAACATGGGTCATAAGCATACGCCTGCAGCAATATCGGACCAACCCCAAAGCATCCAGTGCATCTCTATAATCAATCCACCATTATGTTAAATAATAAATACTACAATATTTAAACTGATATTAGCCAAGAGAATGACATTAAAATGCTCTCAAGAAAATTAGTATATACACAATGATTAACCTAATATCCCTGTAGTATATACACAATGATTCCTTATATTCCTTTAGAGATGAAGTCGGGTATAACAATATAATGGTAACTTTTAAAAAGGTTTTGCATAATAAAAATAAACTCTTAATTTATGACCATTGTTTAATCTTAAAAATGCTGCAAAAAGAAAGCCCTGCATCCGATCCGAATTTCATACTGCCAAACAAGTTTTTTCGGAGTTGTTTTTCAATATGAAGCTTTTTAGACATGAGAACTGGGGAAGGACCCTAGGTTATCAGCTCATTTAAAAGTTTCAACAAGTTTATTTGCAGCTAAATCAGAGATGTTGCATGCATGAAAATCCATATTAAACTAAAGAAAAGATTGAAAAGATAATGAGAGTGAACTTCACCACTCAAATAATGTATGTAGCAGCCAAATTACAACTATAACTTAAGACCGCTGAGTTATAAGCCAATAATAACTTCTGAAGAGATCAAACATAAACACATTTGTTTACCCTCATCCTTTCGATAAGTTAATAAACAATAATTTACAAGTTACTGTGTTCATCCGCGACATCTATTACAAAATGCAATTTTAAGGAAACACATCAAGTAATCAACTGATTTTGCGTTCATACCAGAACCATTGAAACAGAATAGACTTATTTTCATAGCCAAAGTATGCCGGAAACAAATTTAGTAAAAAATAATGGCACCAAAAAAAAAGTTGTGAAACTAAAGGGCATGTTTGAATTGGCTCATTTGAGCTTATCCACTGACATAAGCACTTGTGAGACTGTTTGGGAGAGATTATGAAAATGACATGTCTATATGTTGTTAATAATTTTTATCGTATTTCCATATCTCCAGGTTAGTTTGTGGAAACAGATTATAGCTTATATGAAAAGAGCTTAACTTTGTTTATGTTTTGTTATAGAAATAGCTTATACATAATCACTTATACGAGAAGCATTTATGCCATAAGCACTTAAGACATTAATGAACAACTTCACAAGCAACACTCACAGAAACCACATAAAAGTTTCCAAGTATCATAATTATTTCAGCATAAAAAAAATCTATTCAGATAAATGAGAAGGCAGTTTTAGTGAAAGTTGTTCCTCTTTATTATTGTAGTATTCCTATGGTTATGACTGTTAATGATTTAATTATAGGAATTATGGGAGATTACAAATTTATATTGGGCTGTTAGAAATTTATAGGCAGTTTTATTTTATTGATTTCTGATTATGAATTTCCTGTATTTAAAGGTTGTTAGAAGGAATGAAATTAATGTTTTTCTGTTTTTAGAAATCATAAGTTGTTCAATTTCTGTTCTAATTTCCATCAAGTGGTATCAGAGCTTCGGTTAAGCTTGCAAGGCACCTTCAATCGTTCCATACAAGCTAAACTGAAGCTGTGATACCAATTGCTGGATTTTAGAACAGAAATTAAACAAGACTTGTGATTTCTAAAAACTGAAACACACTGATTTCATTTTGATCTTAAACTATGGTCACTTTTTAAAAATCATAAGTTGTTCAATTCCTGTTCTAAAATCTAACAATTGGTATCAGAGCTTCAATTTAGCTTGTAAAGCACCTTCAATTGTGCCTTACAAGCTCAACTGTGATACCAATTGTTGGATTTTAGAACAGAAATTAAACAAGACTAGTGATTTCTAAAAACTGAAACACACTGATTTCATTTTGATCTTAAACTATTATCATTTTTTAAAAATTCATGTCAAATGCAGACAATTTCTTAATTTATGACCATTGTTTCTTAAAACTGTTGCGCTGCAATTAACAGAGCCTAGTAGTCTACACCAAGTTGTTTTCTACGGCCCGACAATTCTTTTTTGTTATCGTGGAGTTAATGATACTGAAAAGGTAATAATGAATGTGAACTCTACCACTCGAGTAATGCATATAGTAGCCAGCAATTATATTTATGACTTACGACCAATGGGTTACAACTTCAATATTGCACAACAATGGCCAACTATTTCAAAACAGACAAAACATAAACACGCAAAGTGCATTTTTCTAGAATTCAGAACATCTATTACACAAATGCAATTCTAAGGTATGAGTGATGATATTTGTACAACCATTTTGGGACAACCTTCTTCTTCCCTCTTCTTTAGGGACAGAAACAAAAGAGAGATAGAGAGTTGTCCCAAAATGGCTGTACAAATATCATTTCTCTTAAGGTATACATCCACTGGTTATGTGTTCATAGAACAACATTGAAAAGCGGAAACTAATCAAGCTACTACATAAGGAAATTGGATACAAAATTATGTTCATATCCAAAGAATGAATGCCAGAGACATATTTAGTACAAAATAATGCCACCTAAAAACAAAAGTTGTGAAACTAACAACCTGTTTGGATTGGCCTGTTAGAGATTAACCACTAGCATAAGCACGTAAATTATTTGGGATAGTCTATGAAAATTACTTCAATAAGCTGTTTTCAATTTATCTCCACAAACTCTACGTGAAAACTTATGAAAACAGTTTATAGCTTATATAAAAACAGTTCAACTGTATTATATCATCTTTTACTGTAGAAACAACTTATAATAAGCCCTTATATGACAAATCCTTATGCCATAAGCACTTATATGACAAAATCTTATGCTATAAGCACTTAATTAAGCTGTATATCCAAACAGATATAGGTATTTAACGAACAAATTCACAGAAAGCAAGTATCATAGCTATTTTCGCATAAAAAAAATGAAAAACCCTAGAAACAGAAATACGAAGAGAAAGCAATTAGGGTACTAACCCTTCAGTGTAATCAGCTTGAAGAAAGTCAAGGTAAGAATCCCATTTGTTTCCAATGACCTAATTAGAAGAAACAAGTCAAATTTAGCATGAATTAATCATAAACCCTAAATTTCAAAATCGTTAAAAATTGTGAAACTTTATAACTTTAATCTATGAAATGCAACAAAAAGTGCATGAAATAGAGAATATTAGAAAGATTAGAAACCTTTCCGCAGGTGAAACAACGAACTGGGATAATCATCTTCCTCTCTGCTCACGCCGCACAACAGTAGAAACCTTTCAAAATCGTTATTTAGTGTTTGGCTTGAAATTAATTAAAATGAGTTTGGCTTAAATATTTGATGGTGATGACTTGTTGGGCTTAAAAAGATACTTTTATACTTTTGTATTTGCTTTTCTCACCCCCACTAAATTTAAAGTTCTAGCCTTTCTATTTTTTTTAAGTTGTTAGTGTCTAATTATTTCACACATGAATATGTTGTTGCGTCAATTAATAAATATGGCAATTCACGTGTTTTCATATTCATTAATTGATGTGACAACACATTATTAGATACATGTGTAAAATAATTATAGGCTAAATTTCTAGTTAAAATATACTAATTGACTAACTAAACACGTTTTTGGTTAGAAAATGGGGAGTTACACCCGGTGCCTTTCTTGGATCACCTGGTTTTTGGTACACCCAGTGCAGCGAAGATAAAACCAACCAAATTTTGAAACTGCAAATTTATCCGTTGTAGTAATAGTAATGCAAGTGGTTTCTATTCACAAATCAAACATAAATATGTCACAAAATAGACAAAAACATATCAAATACCAAATAGTGGTTTCTATTTTTACCTGACTTTTTTACGATCTAAAAACCACTTTAAAACAAAGTTAAAATTAAGGGCTTTAACATAGAAGTTAAAGTTTTTTGGTTACTTTAATTTTTTTTAAAGTTTTAAAGCTATTTTTAAGTTAAAAGTTGTTTGGGAAAATATTGTACAAAGCTTTGAATTTATTATGAATTAACATAATAAATAAAAAATGTTTAAAATATTTTATTTTTATTCAATAAGTACTTAATTGATATTGTGTTTGACCTACATTCTCCTTAAAATTGTAAAGAAGTAGAAAAAAAAAGTTGGGTCAAACGGTACTTAAGTTCGTTTAGTATTGTATACCACTTTTGAGTTTACAGATATCCTTCAATGTCATAGAGGTTGCATCGTAAACAAATTTCTGCTCAAGCTTATACTGTGAACCACCTCACCGTTGTGACCTTCATTGAGTACATTGAGTTGGCTTCTCATTATGCTCAGACATACGTAACTAGTGAAATTCAAGAATTGTAAGATTAATATAATCAATTTTAGCCTAAGTATTATATTGTATAACATGGAACCCAAAAACAATCAAAACTTTCATAAACAAATCCCTAAAGCTTGAGAAAAATATCATATTTTTCCCAAAAACAATCAAAACTTTCACAGCCCGAGAGAGAGAGATTTATATTAAAAAGGTAGTGGAAACATTTCTGGAAATGATTGGAAGATTATACGACTTATCAGATATTTTTTGAGTTACATTGTTGTTGGTACAAAGTTTCCAACTCTGTTTAGCACTAATCTCTGTTGAGGAATCTACGAGTTAGGGATCAAACCAATTCATTGTTAAAATAAACTTTATTGGTTAGCTTACAAACCATGCACTTATATGCGAGTTATAAAATGAACTTAAGATATTATCTATTAATCTTGGACAATATGATGGAAACCCTTTATATAAAAAAGATTACGTAAAAACAACTTGAAACCCCTTGGTTAAAATGTTTAGTTCAGTATCATATATAAATTGACAATAGAATATAAGAATAGATTGAAATGCATTAATTCTGCTTTTGCTCAAAAAAAGAATAGATTGAAATCGAGTAAAGAAATCACGACTGTATAATGAGTAAAAAAAATATTTTTCTTTTTCTTCCGCAGTAGCACAACAACAAAAAATCTTCTTCTTTTTCTTCATTAACTCCATATATATGTGGATCTAATCTCATTTATTATTCAAGACTACCAGAAAAAGTTGCTTGTCGAATAAGATTATGTATAACTAACTAACTTTTATGTTATGTTAAAGTCTGATTTGATTATCTAAAATGATGTAACTTCCGTGAAAAATCAAAGTTTTAAACCATGTTTGTTTTTGAAAGAACCTTAAAAAAAATTAACTGCGTTCAACTTGTGGATTTGCAAAACATGTATGTGGTTTCTCCTTGCCATTCAAATCCGATCAAAACTACTTAAAAATCGTTGAATTTCATTGTGTATCGAGCAAGATCCGGTCGGGTCATATCATGGGTCGAAACAACCCGTTTTAACATCGCGGGCAAAGATGATGAGTAATAAAAAAAATTGGCAAAAAAAAAAACAAAATTATTTAATTGTACCAAGCATGCACTTATGATTTTTGTGGATTTTAATTTTATTTAATTGTTGTTACCTGTTTTGAGAAATAATAATGTTTAGCACTTTCTCATTGTTATTTTTCCTACTTTCTTGTGCAATAAAATAATAATAATAATTTTGACTACATAGTGTGGCCAAGACTCATTTTGAATTTCTCAGGCTTTGTCTTACTCGTTTTTAGAAATTTGATAGCTATTGAGAGAAATAAAATGAATTATATTTGTTTTACATTGAATTAATTTTGAATTCCTAGTCGACAAATAAAATGAATTCATTTTATGTCAAAATGATTTAATTCGTTTTATTATGAGTTTCTATGTAGAGCAAGTTTTACTTTGACACAAGCCTAAATAAAATTTAGTTTGTCACACATATAATTATTTTTATGTGTCTAAATTTTTTGATTTGGAGTTGTGTCTAACTAAGAATTTCTCTTCTATTTAATTAATTTGACCATTGAATAAAACTTAAGCGAACTAAGGACGAAATACAAACTCGAATTTCGGCGATCCGATGTTTTGTTATAAATCAATCGCACAAACTATTCCTTCGTCGAAATACAAGTTTCTAGTTCATTTTAAGGATGACTTTTTTAATATTGTTTGCCATTTGGGTAAGATTCAGTCAACAGATAAGTGTAAGTTTGTTGACTAGATTTTCAAGACTAGGTTTTCAAAAGGATGGTTTGTCGAATCAACTTATCTCTAAGATTCTGATTGTTGAAATCTTCCTAGTTGACTCTTAGTTCAATTAAGTCATATTCTACGATCGAAATGATTTTGTTTGAAATCGTTTGTAGTTTGGATAAATTTTAGTCGAAAGACGATGACAATTTTCTTTTTATAAGAACGGTTGAAAAAAAGTTGATGCTCGTTCTACGAACTCAACATATATACTTTAAATTAATTAAAAAGAACAATTAAGTATAACAAACATTATCACATTCCCTATGAAAAAAATAAATAAACGAGCCTTATCGGAGCAAAGTCAAAACCAAAAGAATGGAACTCGGAATGTTGTTGGAGCCTTATCAGTTATCACATGCACCTTTTTTTCTATTATTTTTCAAAATACAGAAGATCAATTCAAATTAAAATAACATAGAATATTCAAAATTATCATAAAAAAAAAGTAGTTTCTAAATATTTGATCTCATTCTTCCATATTTTGCTTCATTCTTTCTTGTTGGTATCCTTTTCATCCCTTCTCACCCATCTTGTTCATATCCTTCATTTTACACCATTACAACAATATCAACTTCACATCAGAAGAAAAAAAGCTCTAAAAGTATGAATTAATCAAACTTTTTTTTTATTTGAATCTGCAAAATTTATTAAGCAACGGAAGGGTGCAAGCCGCACAATAACCAACCGCGCAAGCGAAACGAAACACACCAACACAAACAAGGGTGTCATATATAAGCGGAATACCCGACCCAAACCACACCAAAACAAACACCCAAAAGAGCCAAACAAAAAGAAAAACTCAGCCGTCTAAAGCAAGTGGCTGATGCAAAGGTATACAAAGACCAAAAAACTATCCGGAAAGGCAGCCGGACAAGAACAATGACCCCCTACGGATAACGCCGCATCAAACCCAGCCCCATGCACACCAACATGTGCTGAACCGCACCATAGAAGCTGCTGGCAGCAGCTGACAGCAGGTGCACACAGCAGCAGCCGCCCCTAACAGAAGGCAGCACCCACCAAAACAGCAAACAGAACCTGCGAACAACACAAAAAAGAGAAATGATATTTGTACAACCACTTTGTGACAACTTTTTGACAACTTTCTCACTCATACTCACATCATCCTCTTATTCTCTCTCTTCCTTTTCCTCTCTCCATTGTTTTTAACCAATGAAAAGAGAGAAAAAGAAGTTGTCATCAAAAATTGTCTAAAATAGTTGTTCAAGCAGACATAAGACATAACCGCATGACAGCAGCAAAGCCAGTCCACCAGAAAAACACCCCAAACACATCAACCGAATGCAACATTCTCTCGGGTTTCAAATCCATTCAAACAGCAGACACAGGTACTTCTTGTGAACCAAATGGAACCTCCTTAGCATACCTGAAACTTGAAAGACATTATCACCATAAAAAATGTGAAACATTTTTCATTAAAAAGCATAACAACAAGCAAAAGAGAACTCCGTACAAACCATAATCAACTATCAATACTATTTTGGAGGTACAGGAACAGTGCCATAAAAGGTTACCATGCTCTTCAAGAAACAATAAGTTACTAAGAAGTACAAACTAAGTAATGTCAGTGTAAACACTTAAATCCTTGATTATTTTGTGACCCTGAATTCTCTCAACAATTCCAACCACAATCAGCAACGACGTCTTCATCCCCTATATATCAAGGCCCATAAACAATAAATAGATTAGGAGAAAAAAGTTAACAAAATGCAATAGTAACCAGCCCATATGTGATGAACTCTTTCTACACTTGATGCTCAAACCTTACTGAAGATTATTAGTAAGCTAGCATCTAGCAGTAAATATGGCAATAAAATTGATAACTATCTTGTGCATATTATAATGAAACTAAAGCTCATAATTATCGGTACACATTCAATCATGAAAAGAATTGTGGCACATTGACTTCAAATTGTGGCATGTTGACTTCAAATCGTACCATGATTTTTTCAAGAGTGACATGTTAAATGTTAGCACAAAAAATGTGACAAAATGACCATATTATATAAGACTAAGTGACAATACTTCACTTCTGACCGGTCTTAACCTACTTTAACATCTAAACAATGCAAAATTCTCTAAAGCTCATTAAAAAGACATGAAATTGAACAAACTAGCATAGTATGACAAAGTGTCATCACCCTTTCATCTACTCTAGTTTAAATGTTCTTCGTTATATCTGGTTTTGTTTAATTTATTAATAATAATTAAATTAATTCACTATATTTTGGCGCTAAATTCAATTGAAGTTTGTGATGGGGTATTAGTTAATATGATGTTCTTAACTTCTTATTTGGCTTTGTGTGGTAAAAGAGACACACATGAGTTCTGCAGACCAGTTTATATAAACCTACAAGACATTGACAGCGTGGTCCACCACCATATGTAATCAATTGGACCATTTGGATTACTAATTAATTTGATACACAAAAACATGCTAACCAACATTTGAAAAGGAAAAATAACAAAGAGGACAACAGTTTGTTAATTGGTTAGTTTTGTCTGTGTTAGATGTTAGAAAGAGAGTAGAGTTTGAGTGAAGTTTGTTAATTGGTTTTTGATGTTTCTTCGACCGCTACAAAACTTTGTTTAAAAGTTGCATCATTCACATTTAACCATGATTAAATGTAAAGTTTGACCAATTAATATTTAAAATTTTGTTGCGTCAAAAATATATATTTAAAGCCTTGCTGTTTGAGGTAAATTTGACGACACTTTAAACCGTGGTATCAAGGTTTTTGATGTTTCTACGATCGCAACACACCCTTGATTGAAGTCATATCAACTGTATTAAACCGTAATTATCTACAATGTCAAAGATGGTGATGGATCCTACTATGATTTAAAACCCTAATATCAATATGCCAGGGGTGGGATGTGGGAGCTAGTTGCATGCCAAATGATGTTTTGTTTTACTAGTACACGTATTTTGTTTAAATGCGAATAAAACATGTATTTTTTTTTACTTATATTTAAGTTCAAAAGAAATATTTCTTATAAGATATATCAAAACATAATGATACTAACAAAATAATGTCATCACTCTTGTCAAAAAATAATGTCATCACTAAGCTAATTAGCCCTTTTAAAAAAAAATCATTAAGCAGATTAGGTTTATTCAACTTACGAGTGACTTGGTATAACTTCACACCAAACAAGGGTGGCCATGCTCCAATATCCATGTCACATGGGTTCTAGCATTGAATAAAGTGTGTATGATCTATAAGATTTTAGCATTTTAGCTTAGGATCACATTGGATCTATGTGACTATAAAGACTATCATTATTCAACATGCAGTTGTAAGGTCAACCCTCAAAAGGACATATCATCTTCATTTTTGTGTACTAACACGTGGATCTCCCATCTTGTTTTTCATAGAGTGCATTCCTCTCTGACTTTGGACCATCTTAATCTCTAGATTCCAGCATACTCTCATGTTACCTGAGCATAATTGGTCCAGCATAGTAAGAAAACAAAAAATAATCTTGATCCTAAATGTAAATATTATGGAAAAAATAAATGCTACGTACGGATTCTACTTATTTGAATTGAAGCAGATAATTAGTTACTCCCATCAACCACCAATTATTGAAGATTAAAAATACAATAAAAAATACAATCAAAAACTCATAAATGAGTATTGCCAAAGTTTACAAATGAGTTTCTCAAACTAAAAATACGAGCGATACATCATACATGTACTATATTAAACGAGACATGTAGTATTATTCTATGTATACGGTATAAATCATGATTGATAAGTATTGATTTTTTTTTAGGGAATTGATAAGTATTGATATTGCATCCTCTTTAAAAAAAAAATTTGACAAAACTTAAAAAAATAATATTGAAATTGCCTATACCCGTAAAAAAAAAGATTGAAATTGTCTAATTAAATTTTTGTCATTTGTTTGTTTTTCCATCCTTCCTAACTATCAGTGTTTTTGTTAACTTACATACCAGATCTGCCCAAAAGTAAACTCCATAATAAACCTCCAAAATTTTATTTTTTTTTTGCTTCATAAAAAGTCTCACGATCTACAATTTTTAGACCTAAAGTTAATAATATTGTCTCAAAAAAATTAAATTGATTAACTTTATCATTGGTTATGGAGATTTAACACAAAAAATAATAATATTAATTCAAATTAACTACACTAGTTTAATAAAAAATTGTGTTCTAAAAGGTCTGATAAATAAACTTTAAACCAAAATTTAACAATTTTACTAAAATATAACAATGGACTACAAAAATACATCATATTATAATTTGCATTGGACCTCCATATGTATTGGTTAGTCCTACCGTATTTTGAGTGTCTCGTATGAAGGAAATTATAGAGTGAATAATAAACAATGACATACATAGTTTTTAAATCGTGTTTAGATTGTCGAAAATGTACATCATCGATCCTTTTCTTCTACATAAATTTAGTACTTGTGGATATAGTACTTATTTGGCATGCAGCTCTGATCTAAAAGACACAATGAACATTCCATAGTGACAAAAGCTAATTAAAAATATCACATGGGTGAGCAAATTACACACTCCAATAGCCACAATGAGGTTATTGTCTCATTGTGAATGTGTCGCATCCTTATTTGTCATGGGATAAAGGGTCTCTAAGGTCTCTTCCTCCAAAGAATTATTGAAGAATTAAATGATTTAGGTACTCAAAAGTGATCCGTGAATTTGTATTGCTAATATGTCTTTATGTAAAGAAGTTAGGATAGACACATAAAGATGAGGAAAGTTCACAAAAAAGACACAAAGATGAGGACAGTCACCATATTTTTAGAGAAATGTCACGTGGCCATGGAGATCATTTTTTTATGTCCAACACCATAGTTTAAATAAAATAGTACATTCTTTCAAAAAAAAATAGTACACAAATACAAATCCTATAAAAATATTGGTATAATATAATAAATAATTTATGATCTACAACAATAGTGGTATAATATATAATCTACAACAATATATAAAGGGAAATCATGATTTTTTTTCTTCTGGATTTTTTACTATTCCAATTGTACTTTTTACAAATTTGTCTTTAAAAATGTTACATTGTTGTGTTATTGAAAAATATAACAATTTTTATTATATTTGTTATATATTTATTGGTAATGATAAACATAGTGTTTTTTTTGAAGGAATGATAAACATAGTGTTTTTTTTGAAGGAATGATAAACATAGTTTGTTACCATTTAAAAATCACAAACATCTATACATATAATTTTAACCAAAATTAAAATTTCATAAAATAAATATTGCTTAAAATATTGCTAGTAATATTATAATATATACTATGTATAGCATAGAATATTTATTATGTTTATATGATTTAGAAACTATAAGAGAAAAATCGAACCACAAAAAAGAAACTATAAGAGAAAAACTATTAAATCGGATGAAGTTGATCAGATGAAGAGAGTCAAATCAGAATAGGTAGAGAAAAACCTAGAAAAACTATAAGATAAACTATTATGAAAGATTTAAAGGTTAATGAGTTGGATTAAAATATGATTTATTATCGAATAATACTACGTAATTTGATCCATGTAGTCGACTCCATTTAGTGGGATAAGACTTTGTTACGGTTGTTGTTGGTTGTTGTTGATTTAGAAACTAAGTCCCTATCCCCACTTATTCATTTTAAGTGATGAAATTTTTAATCACTAAACAACTTGATTAGAAGAAGAAACAAAAGTCCCTATTTAGATAAATAACTTTTTTTGTTGACCGGATAAGGAACTTATTTACATCTTGTAGCATAAACTCATATCATGATCATGTGCAAACTATTTATACAGAGCAAAAGATAAAATAAAATTTGTTTTCTATAAACCACAAAATATTGATATGCTATTTTTACGAGTTTATGAAAATAAACTAAAAACAACTTCTGAGCGATGCCATAAGTATATTTATAAGTTCTGCCGAATAATTTTAAGACAAAATTTATGTTACTATAAACTCAAATATATTAATCTAAATGAACCCTAAGTTGAAAAAAGAGTAATAATCTAGACACTAAATTAATTGTTTATTCAATTTTTACGTAAATGTTTGTATTCAAATTTTGTTGATAAAAATATTTAGTGTTAAGATTCTACTAACAACAAAAGAAGTAACACGTTTACAAATGGCTTCTTCTTCTTCAGAGTGAAAATTTCACATGCGCAAGAAGACATGAATGAATATGGAATCTGCATTGCTTGTTGTGAATACACGTATAACCTTTTAAAACAAATATAATTTTATTATATTTACTGAAATTCAGATTCAAATTTCTAGATTGATCCGTGAACAAAAAAGCTGTTACTATCTAGAAGTAGAGTAGAACCATTTCTAGACGTGTAGCAAATTTTCTATCATTACTAACATTTGCATTGTTGAGAGGGTGACGTGGAATCTTGTTAAAGTGACTGAATTGGAAAATTCTATTCGTGAAAATGACTTTTCTGATGAAGTTAACACTATAATATCAAAAGTGTAGTGAGTAACACTCCACTGTTTGTACAGTGGCATCAAAAGTTCAGTCCTCATAGTATCATCAATTCATCAGATTAACAAGACTACACTTAATCTAATTTTATCCTACTTTGTTTTAAGTGTAACACCCCACAAAGTGTAACACTTAAGACTATCACATAATATCATCAAATCTGTTTGCATGTTAAAGATGCCAACGATAAAATAGTACATGTAAGTCGAAGATGTTGCAAGCATTACTAGATGAATTACTATTGATCATTAATCAATAATCAGCAATTTAAAAATGAATCAAACATTAAAATCAAAATTAACTTTTTCAAAAAAGTCAGTTTTCTGACTGCACCATAGAAGCTCTCAAATGTTGATTAGTGATGAGAATGTGTCCAAAAGCATATAATTGATTAGCATAACTAGAAACATTTATATAATGTTTCCAAATGATTGTAAGGAACAAAATAACAAAACGTTTCTAGTGTTAGTTTATTTATACGATTAAAGCAACCAAGGTATTTCATATTTGGCATATTCCATTTATCAATTATTTGTGTTAGCTTGAAAAGGTTTTTGTATTAATCGAGTTGTCTTGTTTACTCCTCAAATGATTTAACTGTGTGTTTCGAAAAGTGTAATGTGTACTCTTCCAATTTATATAGTTTAGTTTGAATTCACGTTAAGCTTGACAAAAATTACATTGACACTGTAATTTTATTAAAGCTACAAAAAAATATAGTTTTTATCAAATGGTAGTGATTAACTATAATTCTGTCAATTTTTTGTTGATAATATATATTGTCAATTCCTTTTGTTTTGTGTACTGTGGGTGGAAATGTTGACGCACATGAAATGTAAATGGGGTGGATGAGGATGAGTTGTCTAAATATCACCGTCGTATTTCTTCATGAACAAAACTCATACTAGAATTTACTTAAGGGAAAACAATTTTTTGATCATTTGAACCAGTTGATTTGGTGTTGGATAAAATTTAGCTAAACCAAATTCCTGCAATTATTTAATGCAGAACTTTCTCTCAAAAAATTTTATTGCAGAAACTTAATGCAATTTATCTAACAAGACGAAGGTATATAATTACTCCATTCTAAATGTAAAAAATTAAATCATTTTTTTTTTAAAACTAATTAAATCATGTTTTTTAAAACAAAACATAATAAAATTTAACAATTTATCTGCTATTTATAATATAATATCTCTAAAATATTTCTCATTCTTTAAAGGTAAATTACACTTTTGGTCCCTTGATTTATTTTTAAGTTTTGCTTTGATTCTTTAAGTATGTTTCGTTTTATTTTGATTCTTTAAGTTACAAATGTTATACAACATTTTGATCTCTTATACTTTGGTCCCTTTTACAAATATTAAGATGGTTTGGTCCCTTGTAGAAAGATCTAAAGTGTCTAAAGTTTGTAACTTATAAATTATCAAAATATCTATTTTTTTTTAAATTAAGTGACTAAAATAAAACGAAAAAAATTCAAGGGACAAAATTTTCCAACATTTGTAATTTAAGGGAACAAATGAAACATGAAAGAATTTAAAGGAGAAAAGTGAAACCTAAAATTAACTTAAGAGACCAAAAGTATAATTTAGTCTTTTTTTAGCTTTGTATATTTTCAATAGTCAATACCCATATTCATTAATCATAAAAGGTGTTAGTTTTTAGTTCAAGTTGGTTGATATAATAAAGTAGTTAAAACTGTTTCCTAGTTTGTTAGCTACTTTTGTGCAAGTTAGTAAGTTTTGGATGATTACTTCTTTTTTTTAAGCTAGGGAAGTTTTGGATGATTACTTGTATAGCAAGTAATGTACATAGATTGTATATAAATATGATGTAAACTCAGTTTTATAGCTAATGAAAATCATAAGTTTACAATCATAAAGAACATTCTCTTCTCTCTCAATTCTCTTTCACTCAAACACAAATAACTTACATTGCAAGTTATCATTACTGCGTTATCAAAGAGTAACTTAGGCGATAGACTTAAATTTTTATTGCAATTGCTTAGATTAAACATGAATAACCACTGGACTAGCACATATCGACCAGATAAACAACAAACGTCTACGCCTTAACAGACTCGACGCTTGGTGGACTGTGGACTGGCACGGATCGACCAGATAAAGAACAAACGTCTACGCTTAACAGGCTTGACGCATGGTGGACTATGGACTGGCATGGATAGACCATTCCATTTGACTGTTCAAGGCAAGTCATGCCAGCCAGCTCAGCACGTCTTCAATCAACACTGGTTTGATTGTTCAAGTCAAGTCAGCCAGCTCGTCTCATCTTAACATAATACCACGTGTCTTGTACTGACAATCATCACGTCTCAACTCCACGCGCCTAGTAAGGATGAGTTGCTTCCAAGTCCACGCGCGTCCGTACTCAAAACAGACAACCAATAGGAGGCTCTGGATCACAACTTAATGGGCCTTGAATGATCAGAGAAAGGCCCATTATACCAACACTTTGAGGACTATAAAGGGGGACACTTAGATGTTTGATGGGACAGATTAAAAGCAAGGAAAACAATGTATTATTCATTTACTTCTTAAGAGTGCTTTTGAGACTCCACCCAGAACGTTTCACTGAGTAGCCCACCTGTTGTAATTAACTTGTGCTTACATACGTGAACAACCACATTTTTTGAATATGCATAATTTGATCAATTTTGGTTATAATTAATTTTGGAGTTGGTACTTGGTATCTTGTAGAGAAGAGTTAAAGGAGTTAATTCTCTTCTA
>Ga0228711_1006300_pt1 | contig 17707 bp, 12 predicted proteins | sample MedpolnodulmetaG_2_FD_177996 | JGI IMG/M metagenome (GOLD analysis project Ga0228711, IMG submission 177996) | Root nodule microbial communities from Medicago polymorpha collected in Santa Monica, California, United States - brown nodules | ecosystem: Host-associated > Plants > Roots > Nodule...
TCACCATGAAAGAGTGTAATGTGGGTTTCTGGTTTCCTCTTTTATTTTTCAATTTAATTTGTGTTTTGCTTTATTTCTTCCTTTATCCTTGTTTTTCAAATTGTGGAGTAGAACTAGATGGTGGTGTGGTAGTGGTTTTGGGTCAAAGGAATTGTTCTCCTCTGGGTTTTATGCATGAAGACGAAGAACTTAAGAAATCTAATATTTATTTTTTTAATAAAATTATGAAGAGACTATTAAGGATGTATTTTATGCTAATTATGAAGACGGTGTTCTAGGTTTTATAAATAAAATCATGAACTCATGAAATCTAAAGTTTTTTTTTTGTTTGTTATTTGACAATTATTAATATTTTTCAGCCGAATACAATATATTTATCATTACTACTATTATTTTTGGTAATACAACTTGCAAGCTAACAGATTTCATTTGGACTTGTAACCAAAAAAAGATTTCATTTGGACAAACATGCTAAAATGATTGAGCAATTCACCATAATTTTTATTTGATTTTCAAAAATCCTTAAATAAAATTACATATAACTTTGGGTCACATTGTAAATACACACATAATATCACACAAACCTACTAAGGTGGTAACCTATTTCTAATCCTAACCATTGAATAAAATACTAATATATCAATGGTCTAAAGTTTATTTGTGTATGGTACTCAAAAACATTTACTTGTGCATGCTAAATGTCACCTAAATTGAATGGTTTACTATTTGAACTCTCCGTTGGATTTACTTACTGATACCATACCAGCAATCAAATTTACTACATTAATATGTTTTCTATTGGCTAAGTCTGATTCATTTAAATAAGTAGAAGAAATGAACACCAACAATACCACATATTTGAAAAATATTTTTTTTAGTAAAGATATTGCTTCAAATTTCACTCTAGGTCTCATTTGAATAAAAAGACCTTTGAATTTTTAGTAAAAATATTGCTTCAAATTTCGCATTTGGTCTCATTAAGTGTTAGGCCGACCCTATTTACCATCAAGCGATAATCAGATCTATTATAGGCCGTGTGATTTAATTCAAATATTTGGTAAAGAGTGAAGCAGACAAAATAATGTAATTTGTCTTTATAACCTAAGAGTTGCTTTGATGATAAAAAAAACAAAATCCAAAATAACAAATCACAAATGTTATGTGATCCTTTCCTCCAAATTCATAGACGCCAAAAAGAAAGTAGCACAAATGAGTAATGATATCCAAAAGCAAGAATTGTACTATGTACTTTCTATCATGAAAGGATGATTAATTCATAAAAGAGCTTAACAATGCCCTTTGGAGCAAGAGACAATAAATTCAAATCTAACGCCTACAAAAGTTCTATGCATATGATTTTCATAAAAAATTATTTGTTAATTAAAGTAAGTGGTGCCAAATTTGGCTTAAGGTTATTATGTGAAGAACGATAAGGGTGGAGATTAAGAAATGTTGCTACTCTCACACACTGCTATGAGATCATAGAGAATCAAAACTATTGTGAGACTACAATCTTTGAGACTTCAAACTTCAAAGCATACTGTATATCTTGCGATCGGGGGAGATCTGTATATTATCACAAGACTTGTTATACTCATAATCATATGATAGTTTCATTTTTGGGTTTTCTTCTAATCTCAATGTTTGCTCCATTGTTTGGGCAAAGCTTTGAATATATATCAAGGAAAATTCTAACATGGGCATAACCCCAAATGAATTTTGTTTGGACACACACTGACAAATGAAAAAAGAAAAAGATTTAAATGATGTGCGTAAATAAGTTGTCTTTTATTTCTTACTTTTGTGTATGTGTGCTCAAATAAAATTGATTTGGGTTTGTGCCCATATAAGAATTACTGAAAGTGACAAAAAAAAAAGTGTTATTAACGATCCTCATGTCAATATTACAGGTTACATAATACATTTTATTATCTAGTGAATTTTAAAAAATTAACCATTTACACTTCTAAGGATTTAGAAATTGGGTGAAAAAATAACACCAACAATACCACATATTTGAAAAATATTTTTTTAAGCCAATAAACGCTGGAATTTTTACAAGAAATAAATACACACTTTCAAAATTATGTTTTACTCTTCTACCATGCATTATCATTAATAACTTAATTATGGCCTTTCCGTGGTTTGATTTTGATACTTTTGTCCTTGATATCTCATGTGGTATCAATCATTTTTGTAAAAATATATAAATATAATTTTTTTTTTCTCCATTGGCAGCAATTTTTTTAGTAACTTCATATTAGATAATACTAATACTTTACAAAATTTGATCAGGGTTCTCTTGTTATAATAATACCAACTAAACCATAACAACAACATCTACTACTACGACGACAACAATAACAACCATATTCAAACTAATTAAATTTAAACCTATTCATCCCATCAATATTAATAGGTTACGTATATAGCAGTACATTTTATATTTTTACTATCCATTGCATTTTGAAAATTAGCTAAGAAATGACACAAATAATATATACCTTATGTTTTAAAGATATTAAGTAGCTAATGAAATGTTTTATTTTTGTTACATAGCTAGTGAAATATTTAACACAAAATAAAAACAAAATTGTAGAATTTTAAAATTAGTTTTAACTCTTCTGCTTGTTATCGTCAATAATCTAATTGCGACATTTTTGTGTTACTTTTTGACCTTTTGTCTTGCAATATCAATAATAATTTGCCATTTTTATAAAAAAAAATAGCTTAAATGTGTTTTTTTTGTCTATCTATTTAAAAAAAAAAAATGAAATTTCGGTCCCTATATTTTAAAACTGGATTTCTGATCCTCCAATTTCACATTCTCTAAAATTTCCACTCATATTTTATAGAGTTAATAGGTCTTTACCTCTGTAATATAGGTCATTTCTGGTTTTCCCTCCTGTAATTTTTTTTTTGATTTACCCCCTGTAAAATATTTTTGTTTTGATTTACCCCCTAATAGGCCAAACAAAAACGAAAATTTCTTGAAAAAAAAATAAAATTGGTTTTTGTTTGGCCTATTAGGGGGTAAATCAAAAAAAAAATTACAGGAAGGAAAACCGAAAATGACCTATATTACAGGGATTAACTATATTTTATATTGAGGTCATCTTCCTTGGTGTGACTTATTCGCTAATGGCATTGAAGTGTTGTAGTCGAATCCATTTCAAGTGGGAGTATTGTAATCCAATCCATAATGAATATGTCAAATCAACAAAAATAATCCTAAAATATAATAGGGTGGAAATTCTAGAAAAAGTTAAAGTTGATAACCAAAATTTTAATTTTTAAAACGAGGGACCAAATTTTTTTAATATGAGAGTCAAAAGTGCATTAAGGCAAAAAAGAAGAAAATAAAAAGTGAATCCTATTGTTTAAAAAAAAAAAGTGAATCCTATGTTACCATTGGTTGCTACTTTGATTTTAAAAATTAAATGATTTGTATTCCTCTTTGGGGAAATGCAAACTTGTGTCCGTAAGTTCCTCAAAAAAAAAAAAAAACTTGTGTCCATATGACACAAGTTAATGAATCAAAATAAAAGTATTTTATTGTAATTAATGCATTTTAATTTTTTTTTTATTAATTAAATGCACATAATTTAAGAAAAAGTTTCTATTTTTGGGTTGTTTAACATGTGTCTAAGGACACAAGTTAGCATGACCCTTCATATCTTTTTTAACAATAAGTATACGAAAATATGATAGATTTTATAGAATGTATCATACTCTCTTGTTTTTCTTTAATAAAGACAAGAATATGAACGTAATTATTGCAAATTCCTGAAAATAATTAAGTACATACAACCTAAGTTGCATACAGGTTAAATTGACAAAAGAGCGCAATTTTTTTGCATTGAATATCATGTCATATTAGCCTTGCAAAAAGAGATTTGACGAGAATCTCTCAATCCAGTAAATATTGAAATGTAACGAAAAGGCATAACGTTTGAAAAATATATACACATATTGGTTTTTTTAAGTCAAATCACAACACGGTAGTTGGAATATACACAACAAAAAATGGCTATAAAATGACTCATTTGCATCCGATTTTAATATATCATATCTCAGTCTAAAGTAACAAACACACCCACCTACCCTTTTCATTTTTCTCTTTTATCTTTTTGTACTTCAACCATATCGAGCGAAAGGAAAGGTTGTGGTCGCCAAAAGATCGAGATGAAAAAGATGAGCAACGAGAGCAACCTCCAAGTGACTTTCTCAAAGCGTCGTAGCGGGCTCTTCAAGAAAGTCAACGAATTTTGCACCCTTTGCGGTGTAGATGTTGCTCTAGTTGTATTCTCACCTAGTGAAAAGGTATTTTCTTTCGGTCATCCAAATGTTGATACGATCATAGATCGCTATCTCTCTGGGGTACCCCGCAAAACAACAGCACCATGGAATTCATTGAGGCTCACCGTAGCGCCAAAGTGTGTGAGCTCAATGCTGAGTTGATTCAAATCAACAACACACTGGACAAGGAGAAAAGGCATGGTAATGAGTTGAGCCGTTTGTGCAAGGCGTTCAAGGCTCAATTTTGGTGGGCTTATCCAATTGATGGGATGAATAGGGCTCAGCTTGAATTATTCAAGAAGATTTTGGTGGAGCTTAAGAAACTTGTTGCTCATCATGTTGGTAAGAGTGCAATTCAGGGTGCTTCTGCTCAAACTTTTCCATTTTCTGTTGGTAATGATTTATCCTCTAACATCCCTCTCAATTATCAGCCAAATCCTCAACAAACTCAGATGTTTTCGCCACAAATTTTTCATAACCCTATATTGCAACCTCATTTAATTGGCTTCAACAATATGGGAGGAGGAGGATATAGACTCTCCAGATTCTATTGAAGTTCTAGAGTCATTAAGTTTAGCTTCGCCACTTTACTTGTGTTGTATGAAAATCCATAACCAATTCAATTTCTCATCTATGCCCTCTCTTGAAACTCAAACTTTTGTTTACGAGTCTAATCATATCTCTGTTATCATTGTGAACTATGTAGATGGCAGAGGAAAGGGTAATTATAAGTTTGTTGCCTAAAAGTATATGCACCGTTGATCTATAATAAAGCACTTATCTTTGTTGAATCCTCTTCTATACTTGTTTTGTCTAGTAAACTAGTAATTTTTATGCTAATTTGATACTTTGTATGCTTAATGACGATTTCATCTCCTTTTTTTTATTAATCAAGAATAAATATATGTATGTTTGGATTGACATCAAGTTTGGTAGAATCGTACTACGCCATTGTGATTTTGTTAAAGTTGCAATTTAGAGTTCAATAAAAAATCACAAGAATCTAAAATATTGAATACCATCCCATAACATGTCTGATTTTTCTTTTGTCTAGTTATACATTGCTGTTTTTTTTATTTATTATTTTTTATGAAATTAGTGATAGAGGATTTGCCCTAAGAGTGGGAATAGGCCATGCCACTCGTTAGGGACCTATAATCCGGCCTACTAAAAGCTCGGTCCGACCTAACTCGTTTAATAAATAGGCAAACATAACCTTTTTAAAAAGCCTATTAATTTAAATGGGTTATACTTAGGCTTATAAAAAAGCATATCAGGCCTGCCCATATATAAGTATATTATATTTCCCCATATGTATTATTTATATAGTAATACAAAAAAAAAAAAAACTTTCAAATTCTCATATTAAGTTGATGATTTTTTTATCACATTGAAGATTTTATGCATTATTTTTCCTGCGTAAGTGCTGATTTTGTTTTCAGTTTCTTACTTTTTGAAAGCTTGTTAAGTTATCATTAAATACCCAAAATGTTATTTGATTTGTGTGTGAGGCTTGATACTAATATGCCTAAGGTTAAGTATGGTTATAAGATCAAGTTTGAAATCCTTCTTGTTATCAGACATTATTATTCTTGAGTTCCTATCCATCTATAAATTTTACGATTGTGTTTTATTAGTTTAATGTGTATCTAATTAATGTTTATCTCTACGTTAAGTACATTGCACAAATTAAAAAGAAAGAAAAATGGATGAATGAACTCCATTTGAAATATGTAACATAAACTAGGCTTTTAGACAAGTTAATAGGCCAGGTCGGACTTTTAAGAACGCTAGGCCAGGCTTAAAATAAAGCCTTTAATAGGTATAAGGCCAAGGCTTAGGCCTTAGTTTTTTCAACTAGGCCAGACCTTTTTAAGCAAAGTCGGGCTCGACTCGGCTCATTCCCACCCCTAATCTGCTCCTCCCTCCTGCCATTTTGGTTTCTATCTCTCTCATTTTTTCATTTGTCTCTCCTCAATCAGAAAAATCGCATGGACTGCAGTCATGTGACAAGTAATTGATCCAATTTCAAGTGATAGCTCAAATGTGTGTTCAGAATATCAACATCGGTGCAAAGTTATGAGATACTTATTCGCTAATCCCTTCGGCCTTATTTACAAGTAATATTGATTAATTTCACAAGTTTTAGTAAGTTAGTTTAATGGTATTGTATATATTGCATTACATCTAAAGGGAATACATAGTTTTGTTAAGACATTTTTCTTCAAATTTTACCTTTTATTTAAACTATTTTATCATTTTTACAGTATTTTTTAAATTATTAATTAAAAACTTAATTAAATTTCATTGCAATAGGAAAAATCTCACTACAAGTGGAACAATATTGAACACTATAAAGAAAATAGGAAAAGACTTATAATTTACTAAAGTAAATATAAAATTACCAGCACGACATTAGGAGAGTGGTAACATGACTCTCCTTCAAGAAAAGAATTGAGTTTGATTCTCGGAGTCGTGTCCATTTAAAAAACAGCCCAACCTTGTATAAAAAAACACATCTCATTGGCGACTTGAGGATTAATCTCGTAGAGGACCCAAAGCGCCTAAGTCGCGGTGATAACGTTTGGGCATCTATTAAGGTCAAGACCCTAGTTACAGTGGATCAGAAAGAAGAAGAAAAAAAAAGAGGATCACATTAAATTTTCATTGACATTATAAATCTATAAATGTGCAAAAAGGAATTTGTAAAATACTTACTCCGTCCGTCCCTATATATGAATAAGCATTTTTTTTTAAGAAAGTAGCTTATAGCTTTTCATTATAAATTAATCAACAAACCAGTACAAAAAGGTATAACATTAAAGTCATGGGGACTAGCTAACAATGTAGCCTCTCGAGCTAAATTATGAGCGACTTCATTCTATTGTTTCCTACACCGCTGCCTACAATCATCAATAATTGCTCCGAATTCGGAGCTGTCATTATTTCCTTTGTTAAAATAGTCTACAACCCTCTTGGCATCCAACTCAAAATCAACATTTGGGAGTTTAACTCATGTACCCACTTAATAGCTTGTGACAGACCCAATGCTTCACCTATATCCGATACACACACGGGGCTTGACCACTTCGTCCTTGCTTTCACAAATATCCCGACCTCATCTCTGATACATATACCATAACCAACAACATTTAAGTGATCCGAAAAGGACGCATCCACGTTGCACTTAAACCTACCCCTGCTTGGTTTTTAACACCTAAACTGACTCTGCTGCATTTCTGCACTACTGCTACCTGCTAAACTGTTAACCGTATGTGTATCAGCAGCGTATACCGTGCTGTTCATCCGCAATCTGCAACTGTTTGCTGCTGTCCACCCATTCAGCAACTGCTTTACTCTCTCAACTATTGATTTGCTGATCTCGGACATGTGTTGCCAAACTTGCATGTTCCGGCTTTTCCATAAGCTCCAAACTATGGTAACAAAACTGGATTTTAGCTCGTGGCAGATTTTGAAGTAAGGCAGATGCAATATCTACTACAGTGTTATTTGTTTGCATCGCTACATATATATGTTGAAAAGGATGACTGTCCTGCCAAACGCATTTTTTGCTTTTTTTCACTCTTATTAAGAAAAATTGATAATGTAGTTGATGTTTCATTTTATGTGTGAAATGTGAATACCTAAACTACCCTTTGTATGTGTATGCAGTAAACTACCCTTATTAAGAGTTTATTTGGAAAAGAAGCAGTAAATGCATTTAAAAATTTGAAAAATGAATTATACTTAGAGATAATTTTCTAATCAAATTGATGCTTATATTTAGGGACAGAGAGAGTATTATCAAGGAATGTACTAATTTGATTTCAATTATTTGGTTGAAAAAAATACTTATTATCAATGCACATAAGAATGCAAAGCAGTTAGCAAACAGGATTATAAAATACATTTCATCATATAACATTAGGGTACAATAATTTGATGCAGGTTTTGGACATTCATTTTTTGTCATATGAAAGACTTGGAAACTTTTTCATCTTAACCAGATTCAGAAATACAAAAAAGACAATTTTCACGTGAACTATTGATATACCAGTTTGCTAACTTTTCCATCTTAACGTAGTGTATAATACCACACACTAATTTTTTTCCCCTCTTTTTGAACCCTTCACTACTCAATTCATTGCATCAATTGCACAACATAAAAAAACATTAGCAGGCCTGAATGTTTGTCAACACCTCCAACTACCTTCAACTAGACTAGTGATAAGGGATAACCAGTGAGCATATGAGCAAATAATTCAACACATGAATACAAAGTTAATCGAAGTTGATAAAGACTAACCAATGTGCAAAGAATTCAAAAACATATTGCAAATTTCTAGAAATATCAAGGTACAGCATATCCAATAGTTTGCTGAATAAGGCAAGATATACAAATTTGAAAAAAGGCGCCATTTTTTTACATTGAATTTCCTGCCATAAAAGGCATGCAAAAGAGATTTGATAAGAATCTCCAAATCTAGTAAATTATCAATATGAAAAGATGCAACGTTTGAAAAAGATAGCCGCCTGTTTGTATTCTAAGAAAAATCATAATATGTTACTTAAAACACATACACACAAAAATTGACTATATAAAATGACCCCTTCACACCCAACTTCAATGTGTCATTTCTTACTCTAAGATAACAAACACACTCACTCACCCACCCTTTTCTTTTCTTTATTCTCTCTGTTTGTGTGTCAGCCATGTCGAGCGGAAAGAAAGGCCGAGGTCGCCAAAAGATCGAGATGAAAAAGATGAGCAACGAGAGCCACCTGCAAGTGACTTTCTCAAAGCGTCGTAGCGGACTCTTCAAGAAAGCCAGTGAGCTTTGCACCCTTTGTGGTGCAGATGCTGCTCTCGTTGTATTCTCACCAAGTGGAAAGGTATTTTCCTTTGGTCACCCCAATCTTGATACGGTCATAGACCGCTATCTTTCTCTGGTACCACCACAAAACAACGACACCATGCAACTCATTGAGGCTCACCGCAATGCCCACGTTCGTGAACTCAATGCTCAGATGACTCAAATCAACAACACGCTGGATACCGAGAAGAAGATTGGTGATGAGCTGAGCCATTTGCTAAAGGAAACGGAGGCTAATTTTTGGTGGGCTTGTCCGGTTGATGGGATGAATAGGAATCAACTTGAATTATTCAAAAAGGCATTGGAGGAGCTTAAGAAACTTGTAATTCAGCATGCTACAACTCGAACTCTTCCATTTTTTGTTGGCAATGCTTCTTCCTCGAACATTTATCTCCATCATCAGCCAAATGCTCAACAATCTGAAATTATGCCACCACAATTTTTTCAAAACCCTATGTTGCAATTGCAGCCTCATTTGTTTGATGGATCAATGATGCTTCGCCATGGCTTCAATAATATAGTGTAATAATAATGTTTTGTAGAATATATTGCCAGAGGCTATGGAATAAATAAGAATTAATCTTTAAGTTTGTGCCTAATTTACTTTGGTGGTCCCTCTGCTATGCTTGTTTTTGTCTACTATATATTTTTTGTTGATTTGATACTTTTCATGCATAATGAAATTTTTTATCTCCTTTAATCAAGGATAACTACCAATATGTTTAATTTTTCTTCTGTCTAGTTATGCATAGCTGATATGATGGCACAAGTGTGTCTAGAATTATCAGCATTGGCGGCAAAATAATTAGTAGTCAGTAATTTAAAATCGAACACAATGAATGGTTTACCGTTGGAACTCTATCCATTGAATTTACTTTATGATTCCATGCCAACAATCAAATCCACCTATTACATTAATAGTTGGTGATATAGAACACTCATATAATATGCTACTCTCTGACCTTAGTTATAAGTAAAAATAAATCTAATTTTTTTTGATGTATTTGATCTAAAATTTGAACAAAATATATACATCCATTTTCCCTGTCCTATTTTTGTCTATAATTAAGCTTAGAGTAAATATTTATTGGCTAAGTCTGACGATTATAAATAAATAGAATATTTTTCTTCAAAAAAAAGATTTTTATTTTACATATACTAAATAAACAAGTTAAATTTTATTGGCCAGATGATATGTTCATATTGGGCTAGCTTACACTCACCCCTAAATACACACTAACGACTTTTTGAAAGCTCGACAAAGGATCAAATCACTTTTTGAACGAAGACATGATGGCCAAAGAACATACTATAGCAAATGAGTATTTATTTTTCATTTATGGATGTCTAAGTGTTTAATGGTGCCTTTATGAGGATTTTTATCGTAATAGGATGGTTTTGCCTTCTTATAATTCAGTTGATTGTTGTTCTTGGATTATGATCTAGTTTTTTTTTTTATAATAATAAATTTTTATGTGGTGCTGCAAATGATTTATACGAAATTTGATGTGTCAACATAGTTAGGATGTCACTTTCTACAACTATTACATTTGCACTGAACTAGCCTTCATCTAAAAGTGTTCAATGGTGGGATATATGCATGCAACTTGTGCTGGGTTTTTAGAGATATATTCCTACTTCCAACTTGTAAATCTTTGGCTATGTTTGGATACAAGATCACCAATGCTACATATAGGATTCTTGCACATATATTTGATTTTACACGGTAAGTCCTTTTATATTTTTGTAAAGGTCTCACTTATTCGCTTCAACTTTAGTTCTCAATAAGTATTTTGCGGTGTTTGTTTCCCATCAAGCGATAATCTACTATCGGCCACATGTTTTGAAATGTATCGTAAAAAGGAAAATGGAGAGGATCCAAACTAATCTACTATAGGTCGCATGCTTTCAAATGTTTAGTAAAAAGTGAACCACACAAAGTAATGTAAGTCGTCTTTATAACTTATATTGTTGCGTTGATGATAAAATAAAATAAAACCCAAAATTACAAAGCAAAAATGTTACACGTTATGTGCTTCTTTCCCCCAAAAGAAAGTAGCACAAATGAGTGATGATATCCAAGAGCAAGAATTGTATGTACATTATAACAAGAAAGGATGATTAATTCATAAAGGAGCTTAACAATAAATTCAAATACGTCTACAAAAGTTTCTGTGTATGTATCCGCTATTCCGAATTCCACGTTCACCTTGGTCATAAACAAATTGAAAACATAAATTAAAATTAAAAAATGAGAAAGAAATAAGAAGTTGAACTAATCTCCCTCCCTCTACTTCCCACTCTTTTGCTGCGAACGCCAGTAGCATGCGAATACTTTGAAGGCACAACTAGCAGCACCAACGGGCACCACAGCTGCATTTGTCGCGACTATTAAATCTTCAAAGGCTGCTCCTTCAGTTCCCTCATTTCCAACAGTACCCCCTCTCTTTGTAGAAAGAAACGAGTGTTTTCCCGTAATTATTCTTCCGAGCCTTGTAGACCATTCAATTTTGTTGCTCCTCTGGTCATGTCAAAGATAACAGGAAGAGCAAAGCTGCTTTAGGAATTTGGGATCGCTGGTACCTAGAGAAGCTTCTTCTTTGCTCAGCCTTTCGTGATATGGGAACTTCACAGCCAGAGAGTAAAGTCACGGGCTTTGTTGAAAGGACTAGAAACACTAAAAATTATATGAACTCGGCATTAGAAGGGCGAAAAGGAAACCTTAAATGACATATATTGACATTTGACGTTAGCAAATTCTCAATTCCTTTATCACGTTGAACACATCTTGTAAAAACGTTGTCGGCATTCCTCGCAGACGAGGAAGTTGTGGACAAAATCACATATTGCATTAAATGTAAACTGACTCTCGCCATCCTCAATCCTCGAAGAGAATGAATGTAGAAGAGCCCATAAGCCACAGCTGTAGCACCTCTTTTCCCTAAATCTGAAAGTTCCTAACTGAACTCTTGTCATCTTCTTGCTTAATCTGTTGGATACAAAATCAACATAGGAGCAAAGAATCCAACACATGAATACAAAGTTGATCAATCAAAATGAATGAAGACTAACCAATTAGCAAAGAATTCAACAACATCAAAGGTAGCAGGAGTATCTTTCAAAACAGCATGGAAATTAGTTATTGCAATTACTGAAAATATCCCGCTCAGCTTATCCAACAGTTTGCCAAAACAGGTAAGATATACAAATTGGCAAAAGAGCGCCAGTTATTTTTACATTGACTTTCTTACCATATAAGCCATGCAAAAAGAGATTTGATGAGAATCTCTCAATGCAGTAAATAATCAATATAATGAAAAGGAGCAATGTTTGAAAAAGATAGCCATTGGTTGGTTTTCTAAGCCAAATCACAATAAGAGAGTGAAAATATGTACACACAAACATTGGCTATAAAATGACCCCTTCACACCCAACTTCAATGTGCCATTTTTTACTCTAAAATAACAAACACACCCACCCACCCTTTGCTTTTCTTTGTTCTTTTTGTGCTTTAGCCATGTCGAGCAGAAAGAAAGGCCAAGGTCGCCAAAAGATCGAGATGAAAAAGATTAGCAACGAGAGCAACTTGCAAGTTACTTTCTCAAAGCGCCGTAGTGGGCTCTTCAAGAAAGCCAGCGAGCTTTGCACCCTTTGTGGTGCAGATGCTGCTCTTGTTGTATTCTCACCCAGTGGAAAGGTATTTTCCTTTGGTCACCCCAATCTTGATACCGTCATAGACCGTTATCTTTCCCTCGTTCCACCCCAAAACAACGGCACTATGCAATTCATTGAGGATAACCGCAACGCCAACGTGCGTGAACTCAATGCTCAGCTGACTCAAATCAACAACACAATGGATGCCGAGAAGAAAATTGGTGATGAGCTGAGCAATTTGCACAAGGAAACTGAGGCTAAGTTTTGGTGGGCTTGTCCGGTTGATGGGATGAATCGGGATCAACTTGAATTATTCAAGAAAGCTTTGGAGGAGCTTAAGAAACTTGTAATTCAGCATGCTTCTACTCAAACTCTTCCATTTTTTGTTGGCAATGCTTCATCATCTAACATTTATCTCCATCATCAGTCAAATCCTAAACAAGCTGAAATGTTTCCACCGCAAATTTTTCAAAACCCTTTGTTGCAATTGCAGCCTCATCTGTTTGATGGATTGATGATGCGTCACCATGGCTTTACTAATATGGTATAATAATATGTTCTGTAGAATATATTTCCAGAGGCTATCGAATAAATAAGAGTTAATCTTTTAAGTTTGTGGCTAATTTACTTTGTTGGTCCCTCTACTATGCTTGTTTTTGTCTACTAATTTTTTTGTTGATAATTGTTATCTCCTTTAGTCAAGAATAATTACCAATATGTTTGGTTTTTCTTCTGTCTACTTATGCATAGCTGAAATGATGGCACAAGTGTGTATATGTGCGCGCGCGCGTGTATTCATTGTCCATTGAATTTACTTGCTGATTTCATGCCGACAATCAAATCCACCTACTACATTAATAGTTGGTGATATAGAACACTCTTACAACATGCTGCTACTCTCTGACCTTAATCATAAGTAAAAATAGGTCTAAAAAAAATTGATGTATTTGATCTACAATTTAAACTAAATACATCCTTTTTTCCTGACTTAATTTTGTCTATAACTAAGCTTAGAGGAAATATTTATTGGCTAAGTACGACTATTTAAATAAATATAATATTTTAAAAGTTTAAACATATACTATATAAATAAGTTAAATTCTATAGGCTAGAAGATATGTTCATGTTGGGCTACCTTACACTCATCCCTAAATACACACATAACGAATTTTTGAAAGCTTAACAAAGGATCAAATCACTTTTTGAACCAAGATATGATGGGCAAAGAAAAAAATAGTAAAAGTTACTTGGTCGTGTGCTTTAATGGTGGCTTTCTGAGGATTGTTATCGTAATAGCATGGTTTTGCCTTCTTATAGATTTAGTTGATTGTTATTCTTGGATTTTGACCTAGTCTCCCAAGTTCAATTTCTTTCTGATATTAAATTTTTTGTGTGGTGCTGCTTTTTTTTGTTGGGGAGTGTATCATCAACACAGTTAGGATGTCAGGTTTCTACAATTGTTTCATTTGCATTACTCTAGACATAATCTAAAAAAGTGTTTAATGGTGAGATTAATGCAACTTGTGCCGTGTTTTTAGAGATATATCCGTATGTCCAACTTGCAAGTCTTTGACTATGTTTGGGTAGAAGATCACCAATGTTATATAGGATTCTTGCACATATATTTCATTTCACACAGTGAGACCTCTTATATTTTTGTAAAAGCCTCACTTTAAAATTCGCTTTAGCTTTGGTTCTCAATATATATTTTGTGGTGTTTGTTAATTGTCAAGCGGTAATCTACTATAGGCCACATAATTTGAAATATTTCGTAAAAAGTGAACCACAAAGTAATTTAATTTGTCTTTATAGCTTATACAGATGCTTTGATGATCAAAAATAAAAATCCAAAATTACAAAGCAAAATTGTTGCTAGTAAACGTTATGTGATCCATTCCACCAAAAAGAAAGTATCACAAATGAGTAATGATATCCAAGAATTGTACTTTGTACATTCTATCAAGAACGGATCAATAATTCATAAAAGAGCTTAACAATGCCCTTTGGAGCAAGAGACAATAAATTCAAATCGAACATCTACAAAAGTTCAATGCATATGATTTTCTGTGTATGTATCTGCTATTCCTATTCTCCTTGGCCTGAAACAAACATTATGAAAACAAAATTTAAAAATGAAAAATATATAAGAAGTTGAACTAATCTCCCTCCCTCTACTTATATACCTATATCCCTTTTAATTATGCAAAACTTAATTATTAGTTATTTTTTTAAATAAGTTCTTTTTTTTTAGCAAGTATAGCATGCAAGTGCTCCAAAGGCGCAGCTACATACAGCTAGCGAAAGCAATTACCAAAGCTGCTCCAACAGGCACCACAACTGCATTCGTTGAGACTATTGAATCCTCCAGTGCGGCTCCTTCAGTTACGTCATTCCCAACAATGCCCTTCTCCTTGTACCGAGAAACAAGTGTTTTCCCATAATAATTCTTCAAAGCCTTGTAGACCTCGTCCTGGTTCCATTCAATTTTGTTGTTTCTCTGGTCATGTCCAAGGTAACAGGAAGAGCAAAGTTGCTTTGTGGGCCAAATTGTCTTCGGGAATTTGGGATCACCAATTCACCAGTACCTGGAGAAGCTTCTCCTTTGCTCAGCCTTTCGCAATTACCTTGTTATGGGAACTCCACAACCAAAGAGCAAAGTCGCGGGATTTGTTGAAAGGAGTAGAATCACTAAAAACTATATGAACTCGACATTGAAAGGGTGAAATGGGAAGGTTGAAGTATATTGACATTACCAGTTCTCAGTTCCTTTACCTTGAACACATCTTGTAAATATGTTGTTGACGTTCCTCGCAGACAAAGAAGTTTTGAACAAAATCACATGTTGCATTAAATGTAAACTGACTCTCTCTCACCGTTTTCAGTCCTCATAGATAGTGAATGTAGAAGAACCCATTAGCCACACCTGAAAAAGTGAAGAGACAAAAACATTTCAGAGAAATATATGAGTGAACGTTATTAGTTCAGTGCGATAGTGATGGTGAGTTAAAATGTTTGCTGAATAGGGCACACAAAATTGTACTTTTTAGCATATAATATACTTTCAAATTCCTGCAAGCAAGGCACCTTACAGAGAAGCAAGCGAAACGAGAATTTCTTATACTTATATTTCATTTTTCATAAATCTATCAATGCACATAAAGGAATTTGTAAAAACTTATTATCAACCAATACATGTATTTCATTAAGAATTTTGAAACACATTCTTAAAAGACTTGTAATCTAAGCAACTAAATATGAGAAGAAGAGACATATAAACTTTAAACACATAAGTAATAATACAACAACGAAAACTAAACTTTATCCCACTAAGTGGGTGTTATGATTCAAAATAGCACATGAGACAAAATGTAATTGGTTGAGATAAATGGACATGTGGCTATTGATTGTGTATAAATAGGGAAAGGGATGATCACTAAGGGTGTGCAGAATTTGATGAAAGTCTCTGCTTCCTCCCTCTGGCATTCTTCGGAATGATTTCATCTTCTTAAGCTTGTTTTTAGATCTATCTTTATTTCAGTTCCTTTCACTTTAACAAATTCTTCCCATTATCAACACTTGTATTCTCAATCAATTGTTCCTTCGTACTCATAGTTTACTAATGAAAATTGTTTGAGATTCATTATTGTACTTGTGCTAAATTTGAGATCATTACAGTGAGATCGGCTACATGGATCAATCGGTGCCGTAATGTTTATACATAATAGCATATTGTGGCTAGATTCACATACGCAAGTGTGGAGAAGTGAAAAATTTTGTGTCAGAACCACCGCCTCTACAAATAATATCTTACGGATCATTGTTATTTTAAGCCCGCGGGCTAAACAGATCGGTTCGTGGGCCTGATCCATAAATCCATCTCTAATAATTATAAATAATGGATTTCTGATCGACAACTTTGACACCACCATATCATTAGGGTTTTAGACACCACCGTATTACGTATTAGGGTGTTATATTTGACCTAAGTAAGAAACTAGTCAACATGTCCTCTCCTTCTTCAACAAGACTTGATCTCGACGGCAACTCAATCAAGCCGATAACAATCTGTGTTATTGGCGCTGGAGGTTTCCTTGGTTCTCACCTCTGCGAGACGCTCATGCTCCAAACCCGTCACAAAGTTCTAGCACTAGATGTTTACAGCGACAAACTGAAACACCTTCTGGAACCGGAAACCCTTCCTTGGAACAACCGCATCGAGTATCACCGTCTGAATATAAAAAACGATTCCAGACTCGAAGGTCTCACCAAAATTGCTGATCTAGTCATAAATCTTGCTGCAATCTGCACTCCTGCTGATTACAACACACGTCCTCTTGACACAATTTACAGCAACTTCATCGATGCAATTCCAGTGGTGAAGCACTGTTCAGAAAATAACAAGAGACTCGTTCATTTTTCTACCTGTGAGGTTTATGGGAAAACTATTGGTAGTTTTCTCCCTAAAGATAGTTCTCTTCGTCATGATCCTGCATTCCTGCTTACTATATGCCCAAAGAAGATGAATCTCCGTGCATTTTCGGTCCTATCGAAAAGCAAAGATGGTCGTATGCATGTGCAAAGCAATTGATTGAGAGGTTGATTTATGGTGAAGGTGATGAAAATGGGTTGGAGTTTACAATTTGTGAGGCCTTTTAATTGGATTGGACCGAGAATAGATTTCATTCCTGGTGTTGATGGTCCAAGTGAGGGAGTTCCTAGGGTTCTTGCTTGCTTCAGCAACAATCTTCTTCGAGGAGAGCCGTTGAAGCTTGTGGATGGTGGTGAGTCTCAGAGGACTTTTCTTTATATCAAAGATGCTATTGAAGCAGTGTTGTTGATGATTGAAAACCCTGCTAGAGCTAATGGGAAGATATTTAATG
>Ga0228711_1006301_pt1 | contig 17705 bp, 10 predicted proteins | sample MedpolnodulmetaG_2_FD_177996 | JGI IMG/M metagenome (GOLD analysis project Ga0228711, IMG submission 177996) | Root nodule microbial communities from Medicago polymorpha collected in Santa Monica, California, United States - brown nodules | ecosystem: Host-associated > Plants > Roots > Nodule...
TAATTATATAAATATATATATATATATATATATATATATATATATATATATATATATATATATATTGAAAAAGCAACAACATGCAGCAAAACAATTCGGTCAAACAAAAGTAAGTTATAATCTATAAAGCCCAGCTACCTAGTACGATACAAATACGATAGACACCAATACGCCAATACGAGAAAATTTCAAAATTCAAGATACGATACGTACGGAATACTTTAATAAAAAAATTAAATTTAAATTACATATTAAAACTCAAAATACAATATATAGGCTAAAACTCAAAAGCAAAAAAAATAGGCGTAAAATTAACCTAGACCAACAGACATTGAACAACGATAAGGGACAATACTAAAATTTCTTTCACACGACAATCAACAATAGCAGCGTTCTCAAACAAACAAAAAGACACAAAAAAAAATGGTGGATAACAACAGAAATATAAATATAAGTAATATTGATAATAAAGAAAGGGACAAGTAGTCAATTACATATATGATATATCCCAAAACGAGAACAACATTACTTAGTCAATTACATATATTTCAAAAATAATAGAAACATCACGTATTCGCTCGTATCAATTGTCCACCTCTTATTCCTCGTGTATCCCCGATGTATCTGAAAAGTATCGGACAATTTTTTTTAAATAAAATTTAATCTTCAGATACTCTCCTGATATGTATCGACGTATCGGATATATATCGTTGCAGGATACATATCAGATACTGGTACGTCATCCACTTTGAAGTATCTGGACTTTAGATGTTATAATATTGAAACGAAAAACAATATCATGAATTGTGCTTAAAAGCAAAGCTAAATTATATCCCTCGTCTCTTAATTAATTTCAACTAACAATTTTGTCCTTTATCATTTTTCTATGTTATTTTTATCTGTTTGTATATGAATTTTCAAATTTTAAATCTAAAATTCATATAAAAATATAAGTGAAAGATAATAGATTTAAACACTAAAAGTTAATATGAGTCAAAGAAACAACAAAAATTGCTTGTTGGCAAAGTTCTCAAAAAAAATTAACACTGTTCCCTTTTTAAAACTAAATTCAAATCAAGAGTCTCTGATTAAATCGCAAAAGATCTTTTATCATCTTATCTAACTGTTCCTGTTTTTTTAGAGGATGTGTTCCTTGTTTTGCAGCAATTCCTTTTGTGAAAAGAAAATTAAATTATTTTATTAATTAAAATAAACATATGGACAGTATGTAAGATAAGATACATGGGTTAGCAGAGATTCCTTAAAAATGGTCCATGTAACTTAGCTCAGTTGGTAAGAATAATACATAATATATGTAAGGTCTGGGGTTCGAACCCCGGACACCACCAAAAAATATTCCTTAAAAATGAACATTTTAATCCGTTTGCATACGAGTGTTCAAACATCAAATACAAAATTTGTATAACATATGAGTGAAAGATCATATATTTGAGCACTAAAAATTTATATTAGCATAAAATCATACGTGTTCCTTTTTTTTTTAAGTGTGTTCGTTCGAACCCCGGACACCACCAAAAAATATTCCTTAAAAATGAACATTTTAATCCGTTTGCATACGAGTGTTCAAACATCAAATACAAAATTTGTATAACATAGGAGTGAAAGATCATATATTTGAGCACTAAAAATTTATATTAGCATAAAATCATACGTGTTCCTTTTTTTTTTTTAAGTGTGTTCCTGATTTTTATGTGGTTCCTTTTGTGAAAAGCAAAATAAATTATTTTATGAATTAAAATAAACATATGGACACTATGTAAGATAAGATACATGGGAGCTCTCAGAGATTCCTTAATGGGACAAAAGAAATATACGTGAGAAAGGGCATATGTGTGTTTGTGGAAACTAGATGACATATAGTTAAGTGACCTTTCCGCATACCAAACAACATATGACCTCATGCAAATGTGAAGGGTGAGGGTGTGAAGCTGTGCCTCTTTGCGTTAAGAGTCGTCCAGAGCCAAGAAAATCCATGCACTCAACTAAGTAATTATTAATACCTCTTTTGAGGGGTAACTAATTAATATCTAAGTATGTCTCTTTTGACATAAAATATCTAACTATGCCTCTTTCAAAACAAAAGATAAAATAAAAATCTAAGTATGCCTCTAGTTTTTAGTTTATCAACAAATTGGATACTTTAACTAGTTCATTGAAATATTAATTAAAAAATAAAATGATAAATGTCCCAAACAATCCTTGACAAATATGTAGAAATTTTGAGTGAATTTATAAAATATAATATTTACTCTTTATTTTTATTACTATAAAAAATATTTTACTAAAAGGAGTAATGGTCTATTTTTGGACCATTTTTGAGAGATCAATCCAAGTTTTTTATGTAGAAATATCTCATCATCATTAGTAGTATAGTAGGGTGATAGAAGATATTTTTCAATTTGTCCTGGTTGTTATGGCTTAGTGGTTTGACTATGAAGTTATTTTATTTGAAATCTTTGGTTTGAATGTTTGTTTATTTCAATATATGTTAGTCACTGGATCAATAGCAAAACAATAAAATATGAGATGAGTTATTTGAATAACTATTTAGTTGATAAATTATTTGACAACCATAGATTTATAAAATAAATTAGATATTGACACGAAAATTGAAGCAATAGAGAAAAAAAAGTAAGTTATTAATAGGGAGAAAAATTTATGAGTTACACTATGATAAAGAGAAAAACTTAGTTGTTTATTTTTTTTTTAGAAAGTAAACAAATATATATACCAAACTAGAAAGAAAGAAAGAAAACTATACACACCACAAGATGGCCAAAGTTTGAGATATTATTATTTCTTTAATAGATGAGAGTTCTATATGTATAAAAGTTAACTTAACCTTGCCATCTACCAAATATTTTTTGTCTTTTTATTTTACAAGATCAATCTTTTTTGTCCTTAGTGAGTTGAAAATTATTGAATACACTTAACCTTTCACATCGAGATCAATTACGTCCCCCTAATTCACTTGTTATAAAATTATCATTATTAATGGACTTACTGAAATTATTATAATTTGGCGTAAATCTTAATGACATATTAGTTGTATAAACAAATAATTTGAGATGAGTTTTCTTGTAATGAAAATTACTACATGCTATTTTAAGATGGGTCAAGATTCCTAAATATACTTTTCAAAAAAAGATTCCTAAATATCAAAAGTCAATATTATGACATTGATTTTCTAAAAAAAAAAGTTAGAACTTGTAATTTTGGTTGCTATAGTAAATAAAGATAGACCTCTTACACTAAAATATAGACCTACACTAATGTGTTCGGCCGAAAATTAAATTAAACCGTCCAACAAATTGTTCCACCCACAATCAAACTCATATACCAATCGTCCAATAAATTTACTAAATTAAGGAAACAAATATAATAAAGATATTTTGAAATTTGTGTAGTTAAATTTGTATTCCTTTCGTCTCGAAATAACTGTCTTCTTAGCATTTTTTGTCTCAAAATAATTGTCACTTTTTTTTTGAAAAAGCCAAAATTATATTAGATAACACAGCCAGACACTCTCGCACAAGAGGTGCAAAGGGGCCAAGACAAAACAGAGTTCAACAAAACAGTACAAGCACCACAACGGCTAACCGAAGCAATAACAGAGAAGAAAATAAAACAAAACAGAAGAAGCAAGCTATAAAACAGACATTAAGCAAGCTATAGGACTCTGCCACCACAATTGATAATCAAAATCGAAAGTAACGTATTTCGATTTCAACCACCAAAATGACTGAAGCTTCACCCTTTCGCTAATTGCTTGAAGCTGCTCTTCTTTTCTCTGAAAAACTCTGTTATTACGATCATTCCAGATTGCCCAGACAACTGACATCCAAATAATGTGCATGGATTCAATTGATTTTGTCGAAGAGCCACGCAACCCTCCAAACTGATGGTAGTGATACTGAAAAGAACCACGCAAAGTTGTTGAGAATCCTAACCAAGCCACAATATGCTGCCAGATATCTCCAAAAAAAACCACAATTAAGAAATAAATGATCTTTGTCCTCATTTAGGCCACAATTAGCATGACATCTCTGATCGGAGTCCGCTAACACACGCCTTTGGAACAACTTGTCTCTAGTTGGTAACCGATTTAGGAAAAGACACCATGCAAAAATAGAAACTTTTAAAGGCACCGCTTTCAACCAAATAAAATTATTGTTATTAATTTGCTCCTGCCTGATATCTGTTTCTGTTAAAAAAGAATAAGTAGAGCTAACAGTGTAACAGTTAGAAGTATGCAGCGACCAAGACCATTTATCGACCCTCCCAACCTGTAAAGTAACAGAAGTAAGTCTAGCTATAGACTCCCCCAACAACAACTCCTCCCAAGCAAAAAGCCTACGGCGCCACCTCCAAGCCTCCCCGCCAGCGCACCAACCCCTCCCCATCATATTAACTACGGTCTCTAATTTATTCTCACTTAACTCAAATAATCTCACAAAGACTTTACACAAAGGTTCCCCGTCAAGCCAAGGATCAATCCAAAACAAAGTAGACTCACCATCCTCCACCTGACCGGTTATATTATCAAGCAACCACCCTGAATCAACCTGCCCCACTCCTTCTCTGACACTCAGAATCGACCTCCACCACACCAAGCCCTCCTCCCCTCCTAAAGAGCATAACTGCCCCCCTTCCTCCCCATAACGGGCACATAACACCCTGTACCATAAACTACCTCTCTCATGAAGAATCCACCACCACCATTTACCTAAGAGAGCAAGATTAAACTCCTTCAACCTCATAACACCCAAACCTCCGTCCTGCTTTCTCAAACACACTGTATCCCATTTTATCCAAGTAATTTTCCTAATATCCTCACATCCCCCCCAAAAAAACGCATTAAAAATAGATTCAATGGAAGAAATTATACCTGAGGGGGCCTTGAAGAAGAAAAGAAAGTAGATCGGGATTGAGGACAAGACAGATTTAAGCAGAATCAACCGACCACCCATAGAAAGATTACGACTTTTCCAACCAGACAACCTCTTTTTAATCCGATCAACCAGAGGATGCCAAAAAATAAGCTTCCTAGGATCTCCGCCAATGGGTAACCCCAACTACAAAAAGGGAATTCTTCCATGTTTACAGCTCAACACTGACGCTGCCTCATGCAACCAAGAATCTGATATGTTAACCCCATATAACAAACTTTTATCGAAATTAACCTTCAAACCGGACACTAATTCAAACAAAACTAACACAACCTTCAAAGCTCGAATATTTGCCCAACTTTTAACACCCATCAAGAGATTGTCATCTGCAAACTGCAAGTTATGAATGGTGACTTCTCCATATGTCCCCACCCCATATGATTGAAACAAACCCTTGTCAACCACCGCTTTCATCATCACATGTAACCCATCAGCCGCTATAAGGAACAGAAATGGAGAAAGAGGATCACCCTGACGGAGACCCCTTTCCATTTGAAACTCCTCAGTAGGACTCCCATTTACCAAAACAAATACCATTGGAGTAGAAATACATTCTGACGTCCACTTCCGCCACAAAATTGGGAAATTCGTTTGCCGTAACACAGAGTCAAGGTAATTCCAATCAACAGAATCATACGTTTTCTCAAAGTCCACCTTAAACATAAGCTGATCTTTCTTTCTTACGCTTTCGAGCATCATCCACCAACTCATTAGCTATCAAAAGACCATCAAGAATTTGACGGCCATGCATAAACGCTGATTGAGTCAAAGAAATAACTCCCCCAATCACATCCGACAAACATTGAGGGCTCTCAATCTTTGGAATCAAAGTGATGAAGGTGCTTATAACTGTCACAGACTCTTATAACTGTCACAGTTCCAGAGAGCCTGCTTAATCTCCTCCACCGAGAAAGGTGTTGTCAAAACCGCCCCATCCTCATCAGACAAAGAGTTAAACATTAAATCATCAACACCCGGTCTAGAAAATCTGTTCAACTTGAAATGATTTTTGAAATGATTAAAAACCGCTCCACGGACACCTTCAACCCCTTCAATTTGAACACCATCTACCGGAATGGACAAACGAGCATTTGACCTTCGCCTAGCAGACATGATACCGTGGAAAAACTTTGAATTAGCATCGCCTTCACGGAGCCAAGACAACCTCGACTTTTGCCAATTAGCACTAGCTCGTAACTTTGATAGAGAAAAAACTTCAAACGATAAAGCATGAATTTCCCCCACCTCATCCTCTGCTAAATCACGGCCCTCAGCTTGAACTTCTAGCCAGGCAATTCGATCCTTGGATAAATTAATTTTAAAATATCAGTTCAACATTTATTTATTAAATTCCATCCTACTTAACTACTCTATTAACCACAATTAATAAATGTATTTTTGTAAATGATATTAATTTTATCATTGAAATAAACATAATTAATCTTTTTTTTAAATTGTGCACAAACTTTAAACGACTACTATTAGTAGGGGTGGGAATAGGCCAGGCCAGGCTTTGATAGGCCTGAGCCTGGCCTACGAAAAAAATTTACAAGCCTGAGTCTGGCCTATCATAGGCCGTTTTTCTTGGCCTGACATGACCTATTTAAAAGCCTAAATTGGACTGAAATCCTACTTACAAACCTACTTTACATTAAGGCCATCAAATAGTTCATTTGGCCTACTAAAAAGGCTAAACATGCCTTAAAGCTCACTTAAAAGCCTATTTCACTACAAGTAAATTTTAACTAGATCAAAGCCTATAATAACCAAGCCTATTAAGGGACTAATAGATAGAGAAAAAAATGTTTATATTTTTAATGTATGCAATTATTTTAATATAAAATTTTTTTTTTAATAAATAAGTATTAATAGGCCGGCCTATTAGGTTTAACAGGCTTTTTCTGAAAGTCTAAGCCTGACCTATTTAACTAAACAGGCTTTCTAAAAAGTCTAAGCCTAGGCCTATCTACTAAACAGATCAGGCCGTAGGCCCCTGTAGGCCGGCCTGGCCTATTCCCAACCATAATTATTAGAAGGAGAAATGATATTTGAACATCCATTTTGTGACAACTTTTGTGACAACGTTTTCTCTCATACTCACACTATATTTTACTTTATCTCTCTATTGCTTTGGTTTTCGAGCAAATATCTACATTTTCTTTGTAAATTATGGTTGTCCCATAAGTTGTCAATCAAATAGTTGTCAAATAACACTCCTCATGTGTCTTTACTATTTTTCTTTGTCTCAAATTATTTGCCCTTTTTACAATATCCATACAATATGTATTATTGGTTTCCTCTAACATACCATTATTTATTGCATTTGATTCATTTATCTACTTAACTAGCTATAATTAATAAAAGTGTTTTAGTAAATAAAAAACATTTTACCAATAAAATTAATATTAGTAATTATTTTCTTAATAACCGTGTAAAACTAAAAAAATAACACCTAATTCGAGATGGATGAAGTATAAATTTTACCTTTTTTATTTTCTAAACTAAAACTTCTTTTTGAAGATGCCAAATCTCAAATCAAGAACCATAAAGTTGAGGAGAGAATCTGCAACCAAATGAACTAATTAAAGCTTCAAGGACACTCTTCAACATAACTCATTTCCTTGCACGAGGAGATGAGCATGTAGCACATATTAAAATAATCTCTTAGGGTAGGGTCATTGCTAGAAGGAAAAGTACATGAGGCCTCACTTTTTATTTTTTTCAATTACTTTAACATCTATGTCTAAACTAAGTGCAAGAGCGATCTTTATCCCGTCACAATCTCAAATTTAACTCAAAATGGAAAAAGGATGAATAAGAAAAAAAATCTATTTATTATTAAAAATATTTGATTAACGTGTAGTTTTGTTTGTGTGTCTAAATAAGTTGGATTTATAGTTATGATGATGTAAGAATTATGAAGATTGATATCTACACTCCAAACAATGCTGAAAAATACCAATAAATAACAATTTTAACTCTGAATTCCGTCGACAGTTAACTCTCGTCGGTTAAAATTGATCGACAGTTAATTACCAAAGAGATTATATTAGTATTTTCCTAATGTTTCCTAACACCCTTTAACGTGGAAAAGCAATCTTCAAGAATTATACTCGGGCAGCCACTAGACTTATCCTCCTATAGGCCTAGTTTTTACTGTTTTATCATGGCCAAGATTAGCGCCGGATTTTTACTGTTTTATGTTGGCCATTACTTGTAGTACAAGCAACTGTTCCGTTGGTCTGTGGCTGCTTTGCACTCCTTGTGCTGGTTAGCCTATAATTAATGTATTCTTATAATCATAAAATATGCATATACTCTTAAAAAAAATATGCATAATTCATATAACAATTACTTTCAATTTAATACAAAAAGCATATTGAATGATTTAGAAACAATCTATCATATCAAGATATATATGAAGCTGATTAAAATCCTGTTTATATCAGATATTTGTACATGAAAAATGGAAATGGAAATTGGACATATAATTTGTATTTACATTACTAAGCAGTCAAAAAATCTTGACTACCTAACTACATCAAATCCTGATCAGAAGCTAGCAAAGAGTAAAGCCTCTTACAAATTTTAATTTTTTTTTTCTTTTCCTTACAAAGAATGAAGTAACCAAACTGCAAACAAATAACAACTGATACACTTACACATATAATAATACAATTATACGTATACCATACACAATATCTATTACTTTCCCTAGAACACAAGCAAATCCTTCTTAATATCATACCCCATCTTTTCCAAATTAGGTTGCACAGCAAATTGAATCATAGGTGGTGGCCCACATGCCAATGCCAAAGTATCCTCACCAGCCAATGGAACATGCTCCCTCATGATACTCTCCGTGATGAATCCCACACTATATTCCCATCCTTCTTTTGCATTTTCCACAACATACCAAATCTTGAACCTATCACTATAAATCTTTGCCCACTCATCCAACTCTTCCCTCAACAATATATCATCCTCTGTCCGGTTTGCATAAACAACGTACATTTCAGTTTGATCATTGACATCCTTCAAAATCGAGTTCGCCACTTGATAAACCGGTGTGATTCCAGTCCCACCGGCTAAAAATGTTAGTTTCTTTGCAAATCTTTGTTTCCCGTGGACCGAAAAATTTCCTCTACCAAGATACTCGATGTGTCCCACGGGGCCCTTTACTTCCAATGTCGAGCCAATAGTGAGGGAGTCCAAATATTGAGACATGATTCCACCATTAGGAAACCTAGGGTGCACATTTTTGAAGTAAATTTTGACAACTAATTCAAAATACCCAATCTCATCGACGCTACTTGTTGGCGTATAAGCTCGCATGACCAATTTTCCATCGACGGTAACACATAGGAAAATGTGTTTCCCGACTGGTAGTCCTAATAATTGGTCTTCAGATGGTAATGCAAAACGGAAGAGTCTTACATCATGTGAAATTGAGGTTTTTGCAATGAGCTTGCATGGGATTTTCTCACGTGGGTTAAGAGCCATGATTTCCTTAATAGGAGCAAGATGAGTAAATTCAGTATTTCCATGCATGGAGTTATTTGGCGACGATGAATCCGAGGTGTAACCAGTGGCGACAAGTTCTCCGATTCTATAATCTTCGAGCAATTTCTTGGCTTTGTCCGAATGGATAGCTTCGAATTCATCGGTACAATCAGTACCGGCATTGATGAGGATGCTGTCGGAGCCACCGGGATGGTCTTTAAGGAAGCGGGTGCAGTCGTAGACATTGCCGTGGACGATGATCCAAGCAGAATCAAGGGTTTTGTGTTTTTTAACTTCAGAAAGGGAGTATGTCTTTGAAGATGTGTTCATGAATGGAGTAGAGATACTTTTCTTGAGAATTGGTTTGGTTTCTTGTGATCTTTCTAAGTGTCTTTCTTTTGCCATCCAACCACCTGATTGGTTACCTGGTTGTGTTGGATGTTCAAACACTATGCCAATTTCTCCTTTGTGGGGCCTACACACGTTTGTTTTTACCCTGAACCAACAGTTATTCATCATGCCCTGTAAATTGTAAATTTGCCAACACCAAAAGAATTTCATTAGATTCCATTCAAATTCAAGAAATAATATTGAGAACAGTGTTAGCTCTTGAAATATCTAGCTGTATTATTTTTAATTGAAGTGACTATAAATCAATTATTTTGTGTTCATTTTAGCCAAGTCATTTCATGGGATTTAAGCCACATACTCATAAAATAATGATGCCATTAACTGGGCCAATACGTAGTGTGCAAATTGCATCACAATGATTTGTGGTCTTTTTTTATGATTGGTTTATGGCCTTTAATTTATCATAGTTGTGTATTGAATGAAAATGACACTTTTAACTTCGAAACACAAATTCTTTCAACAAAAAAAAAAAACTTTGAAAAACTATATATGTATATTGTCAATCAATCACAGTTGTAAGCTTTTGATTGTAATCTACCTAATGATTTATATGTTTTTACACTAACACTATGTCAATATTAAACTTTAATATTATCCGTAGAATTAGTCTAAATTGGTTCCTGTGAAGAAAAAAGAAACCATATAGAATATTTATGGTATCATTTTAATGTGAAAAGTATCAATATGATATATTAATATTAGGCTGCTGATAGCAAAGTGAAGGCTCACAATTTTTTTATTCTACAAGTAGAATTTGAGATCCAATACTTGAGGAGCAAGTGGAGATTAATTATTATATATCTTAGTTGGTCAATTTCTTTGGAAAATTCTGTTTTTTTTTTCTTTTTAAAAATCAACTTGTTTTCCTAACACTAAATTTAAAGTACAAAAAATAATATTTCATTTAATGTACACACAAAATAACCAATATACTAAGTCTCTTTATTTGTTTGTTATGTGATCTAATAGTTGTAACTCACATATTTGAATTATGAAAAAGTATGGTATTTAAGGTTCGAACCCCGACATTTTAGTTTAAATGGAAAAAAGAGTGAAAAAATTTACCATAACATTCCAAATGAGATTTTCAGGTTGGGTGTTGAGTGCCTCATCCCATGCTCTTACAGCAATCTCCTTGGTTCCAAGAAGGTCCAGCACTTCAACTTCTAGAGACCAAAAGCACCAACACCAATACTTTCCATATTTAGTTGGTTTTTCTGGATGGTCCAATGTGCACACGTGCCATGTTTCGCCACCATCCATTGTTACCTCGACTCGTGTCACTTTTCTACCACCCCCTATAACAAAGTACACCACCAATGTCAGTTTTCAACCAAAAAAAGTACGAAATTACAAAATTACAACTTGTCAAATAAAAGTACGAAATTACAAGTAACAAGTAGCAACCATTTGAAAGACCAACCAACCATTTTGATCTATATGATTGTGTCAAATGGTGTCACAATAGTAAGAAACACGATAATAGTTGCCAATAACAATAATAAAATTAACTTTGATTTGTAATTTCGATCCCTCACGTTAAGGATAATTGCATCATCGTTAGAAATAGATGTGACATATAGGACTAGTAGAAAACTTTGACATTAGGATTCAAAAAAAAATCTAACAGATATATGAATCTCATTTGACATTAGGACACAAATAATTAAGTCCATAAAAAATAAGGACTGAAATAATTTAACTTTATAAATTATATTAAATTGACATTAGCATATAGTATTAATGCAACCAAAAAAAAAACTAATTTTGGAAATATATTATCGCGCGTTAATTTTTTTTGTTCTTTTCCTTGGTACAAGTATCTCCTTTTAATTTATTAACCAGATGTAACGTAATTTTTGTTATTTATTTGTATTAATATATGTTTAAAATTTCAATAGAATCCCTCAAAAAAATAAATAGAAACTTCAAATGTTTTCATAAAATTTACATGAAATTTTTGCAATTACGTAATAAACATCCCATGTTTAGACAAAGACAGATCTAAAAGTATCATTGGTTGTTCTTAAAAAAAATTATTAAAGAATCTGTCCAAAATAATTGTAATTCTTAATTAAATTCATTAAAGAATCTGTAAAAGAAAAATTAAAATGGAGAAATTGTTTAATGGAGATTCTCTTTCTCGTCAAAGCCTCAAAATATCCCAAATATTCTATGCAAAGAAAGTTTCTTATTCAACTGCATATTTTGTGGCACAAATCATGCTTTCCTTAACATATGAAGAATATTTCCTTGAATGAAAACCTCAAATTAAACTGACCTGAATATGAATAACCTTTCAGCGTATAAGGCCTCTGCGTAGTCCATGAGTTTATAGGCAAGATCTCATCGTGACACGGCGTCGTAATCACGGAGTTTATGTTCAGCTCATTAATTATATATTCTGGCTTGTACCACCAACCTGTGCACCCACAAAGACAAACCAATAAAGTTAAGAATACATGACAAAATCCTTAGGTAGAAGCAAATCAAAACAATGTCACGTGTATAAAGTTACATTTTACCATAAAACAATGGCAAAAAAAGTATATATAAGGAATGGAGATAGTATCAAAGTGAGCAAAATTAATCACCAAGTTCTAATTTGAGATTTGTAACTGCAATTGTGGTCGCAGTATAAAGATGTTAGATGTATCCACAACCATAACTGCAGTCGTATCGAATTCATTTATCCATATTTTGGTACAATATTAAGGGTTTTGGATTGAGTTATCTATATTACATGGACATTTTTTATTGAAAGCGTGGACAAGTGTCGTGTTCGACACCGATGTCTAACACCGACACTTCTAATTATAGTAAATTATGTCATTTTTTTAAAATTTTATAGGTGTCAACGTGTTTGTGCTTCATAATTGTGCTTGTGTGTCTGATGTTTCATGTTTGTGCTTCATCGTCGTACCTTATGTGATTTGTGTCTTTTGAAGATGTTAAGGTCCATAATTGAAATAAAAAACAAAAATCAAAATATATCTTTTCTTGTTATGTCACATCTCAATCAAAAAGAGATGTGACTATTGATTGAGATGTGACAATTACAACATATTCATAACTGTGCTTCTGATATCCGGTGTCCGTGATGTTCAATCTCGATAATTTGAATTAAACACGAAAATCAAAATGTCTTTTCTTGCTATGTCACATCTCAATCAAAATGAGTTGCGACAGTTGATTGAGATGTGCATATTCAAGGTTATCATGCATCTACAACCACAGTTTAAAACAGGATAAATTTACCTTCATCGTTGGCTTGTTCTGCATCAACATGAGAAGGAAGAACTCTATTATCCTTATAATGATAATGACCATCACATTCATCAGTAGTAACAACAATCCTCTTAAGCCATTTCACCATCCTTCCGCCAATAAAACCCGGTATAATAACCCTCACCGGAAACCCATGATCTGGAGCCAAAGCCTCACCATTCTGCATGTAAGCAAGAATAACATCACGAGAAGGATCCATCGCAATTTCCCTCCTAATACTAGTTCCATATTTCGACCCACCACCACCCGGTAAATCTTCAGCACCGTAAAAACAAACATGAACCGCACCCTTAGACCTTGTTAGAATCCCACACCTTTTCAGCACGTGGCGCAGGGAAACCCCGCGCCACACGGAGTTTGAAACAGCAGCGGCACCCCAGTTAAAACCAACGCTTTGTTTCACCATGTTTTGTTCTTTACGTCTGTTACCAGCACAAACAAGTGTAACGGGTAATTCCCGGCTTGGAAACTCGCGAACGAGCCGGTCCATGGTGAACCGGGTTGGGTTTTTAACTAAACCGGATACTTCAACGGTCCAATCTTCCCAACGAGCTTTTGGGACAGCACCGTGGTTACGGACGTAGTGGATTGGAACTGGAGTGATGAAACCGTGGTGCATGAGACGTGGGAGTGGTGGTTCTGAATTGAATGGGTGTTTCCCTGTGAGACGGACCATGGTAGCGTTTCGTGTGACCCAGTTATCTAACGTTCCTTCGTCGCGTGGGTCGAGAATCGACGGTTCAACTTCCGCGTTGGTTTTTCGGATTAATTCTTGGAGATTCGATGCGTCGTCGTTTTCTTCTTCATCGTCGCTGCTGAAGAGATCTTTGTTTACCGGGAAACCCGGTTTCAGGTCATGGATGAAATTGTTGCTGGGATTGAAAGTGTGAACGACGCCGTTTAGGTTACGGAATTGACGGTTATCAACTGAAGCTGCCATTAGTATGGAGAGGGAAAATTAAGGGTTTTTTTTTGTTGGGAAAATGAAAGTTGTTTCCTCCTTCCTTTCTCACTTTTTTGGTAGTGGAGAAAAGGAATTTGGTCATTTGAATGAGGGGTTTGATGGGACTTATATAGAGGGAAATAGAAGGACAGTGTGTGGCTTTGCTGCAAGGCACTTCACTATTAGAAATGTAGACCCCACTTATCGAAGTTTTGGGATACTTCATTGGTTCACATCACTTTCATTTAAAAAAGATTGATAAATAAATACTTGCAAAACTTGTGTGGTTTAAGGAATTTTTTTGGTTTATGGATTTTGATAAATGTAGAAAATTATCAACATAACCATTTTACTAAATTATCTTTAATAACCGTTGATGTTCTCCATAAAAGTAGAATATAGACAAAATTATACGAATAACTAAGGAAACTATTAAATTGATCTCTGTTTTATAAGCTTTTTCGAACCTAAGACATGGAGGAGGAAGACACTCCCAGATCTCAAGCCAATACGACTAGGCCAATTCAAGTGGGTTCTCTATCTTTATAAGTTGTTTTTAAATTAGTCATTGATTTTGTCAAAAGTTTCTCAATTAAATGTATGTCTTTTTGTTTTTGTCACATAACAAGTGACTTAATTGAGATACTTTTGACAAAAGACAGATATTAGTTTGAAATATTAATAGAGTTAGAAACTACATTGAAAGTGGCTTACAAAGATAATGACCAATTTTGTTGTTTACTCTAGTATTTTAACTTAATTTTAAGTAATATTTTCATCCTTTATCATTTTCGTCTCATTTTCGTCTTATATTTTTTTAAGACATTACACAATTAACCTTTAAGTGAATTCTCTTAAAAGAACCTCTAACATAAAATCCAAACTCGAAAATTGCAATCAATGGCTTCATCATGCACACAAAACTCATACGCCCTATCTTTTCTGGTTCCTTCATCTTCGGCCGACGTGAATGTTCATGTGGGTTAAAACATATAGTTTGAATAATGACGAAAATGGGTCCCAATAGACCAGGAAGGAAATTTTGGTCTTGAGGAAATTTGTGGTGGGTATTCATACATTTTCATATGTATTATGAGTTTTATGTGTTGCATTGCTTTGATCTAATTTTTGTGTTTATCCATTGATTAGAACTAATTTTTATGGGGTTTTGTGTTTATTCATTATGTGCAAGCTTCTGATAGATTCATCTTCTTCAATCACGTTTTACTCTTCTTCATATTCACGATTTCCTCTTCTTCATAATTGTGTCTTCACGTTTTTCAAGTTTTATTATGCGTTTTCGTTATGTTTCTGCGTTTTCAAGTTTCAGAGTGTTCACGATTGTGGGTTTTCTAGAAAAAATGTTTCTAATTTGTGTGAAAGGATTAAATGGTAAAAGGGTAAATATGAAAGTAAAATAAAAAAATAATATAAACTATATGTTTTTTTAACAGAAGGGTAACGTTGAAACTGTTTAAAAACATAAAGGATGAAAATGAGAGAAAAGATAAAGAACAATAACGTTCCCTAAATTTATGTTAAAGGACACTATTTACGTAATTTTGTCAAAAATAATATATTACTTTGAAAATAATGTACACAACATTAATTATAGGGAATAATTATAACAGTTGACACTGAAAATTGAACATCAAGTACGTTTATCTTGAAAATTTTTTCATTAAAGAGACACTCATTTTAAGACATACTCCCTTATGTCTTTTTTATAAAAGACAGATGAATAAAAAAATTATGTATTTTTTCTACATTATAAACTAAATACATCAATTTTAGTTGACTTTTTTTAGTTGACTTATTGAAATTTCTTCTTTAGCTTAATTGCAAATTTAATCCATTGTTTGTACCATTTTGGGGATTGTATCATTCAATGAATCTGACCGTTGCGTCACTCTTTCATATTTTTCTACTAAAAAACTTGTTTAATGTATTAAATGACGTGGTATATGATCTGATGATAAAATCTACATCAACAAAATTGTAAAAAAATTCCTTAAAAGTTGATATAAAATATGTCATATAAACATATTCTAGATCAAATGTTCGATAGAGAAAAAACTTTAAAATTTTAAAATTGAAGGATCAATTCTGCAAAATGTTGAAGCCTCCATCCTTATTTTAGCACGCCTTGAATAATTTTGATATCAGACAATCTGGTTGTGTATGTAGCCTCCATCCTTATTTGCCCAACATCACTAAGTTAAAAGCCATTAAATCTTTGAACTCCATACCTCCATGAATTTTGGGTAAATGAGTTTCTCTCAAGATGCTCTCAACAAAAATATGTTAATTCTATTAAAATAAATGAGTGTATGTTATTTATTTAATCATTACAAAATTTTAGTATTTTCTATCGATTTTGATCCGTACTAGTTGCAGCTCTCAACAAGAATATGTTAATTCTATTAAAAAAAAACATGAGTATGTTATTTCTTTAATCATTGTAAAATTTTAGTATTTTCTATCAATTTTGATCCGTACTAGTTGCAGTCAATTGAATTTATAATTGTAACAAAAAAAATTGAATATATAATTAAGACAGAAAGTGCGTTTTATCCAGCTGCAATTTGATCTCTACGTTAAGTTGTTTTAAAAGAAAAAATATTGAATGGCAAGGAAATTACGTCAAATCGCTCTGAGATTCCCATAATTAATCAACACAATCCATTTTAATAATGGAAATGTTTCCTTACAAATATTGAAAATGTATAATTAAAACTCATACACAACACTGAGTTCGAACTAGGGTGAAGATGTTTGATTTAATAAAAATCAACATTGACGGTTAAGTTACAATGATAAATAGAAGTATAAAATAACTTAAAAGTTCAGTAGATAATATTAATTAATATGAAGTTGAATTAAAACAAAATACACATCGCTGTGAGTTTAGCTCAGTTGATAAAGATATTGCATATTATATGCAGGGGTCGGGGTTCAAACTCGAACACTCCATTTCTCCACAATTTAATTGTGTGAGCTCTAACCATTAGACTATTTGACCAAAAAACGAAATACACTAGGTAATATATTGAGTTTCACATTTCTAAAATAAATAAATTAATAGAGTGTCATTTTCATTTTCAAATATAACAATCATTACATCCTTTTTCCAATTATATAATTTATTTGATACAATGATAACAATGAATACATCAATATTAAATATGATTAATTTTATTAAATCATTATTTCCTTACTTTTATTTATAGTTATATTTTTTTTTCTAAATTTATGTGAAATAAAATTTTATGTATCACTTATTTTGGAATGAAGTGAGTAATTAAATTTTTATTTCTATTTATTTTTTACAAAGTGATACTTATTTTGTAATCTATATTTTATATAAAGGGAGTACATACATTTGGTGTGTGTTTATTTTATTTTACTCTCTATATAAACTATTTTATTTACCATCTAATCCTTCTTTACTTAATTATATTATATAAAAGAAGTTAATTTCTTATAACATTTTTGCTTCCAATATTATCATTTGCCTTTTTTTTTTTTACCATTTTATACTTCTTTTCAATTTAAATAACTTTTTTTTTTAATTTTTTATATAAAATTTA
>Ga0228711_1006303_pt1 | contig 17701 bp, 15 predicted proteins | sample MedpolnodulmetaG_2_FD_177996 | JGI IMG/M metagenome (GOLD analysis project Ga0228711, IMG submission 177996) | Root nodule microbial communities from Medicago polymorpha collected in Santa Monica, California, United States - brown nodules | ecosystem: Host-associated > Plants > Roots > Nodule...
ATTCTAAAAGGAAATAATATTTAAATAAAACTAAATCAAATATAAATAAAATAGACTTAAATAACATATTAAAAACACTAATTTATTGACTCATCAGCTTGTAATAATATCATTGTCGAAGGTGGTGGAATCTGATTTTTGAAGATGAAGAGTTTTAGGGTTAAAAAATATGGTCCATTTATTGCGTGAAAACATTTTCTTTTTTCAATTCATAAAACCTATGTTAGTCAGGGGAATGGATCCTCCGCGGTGACTGCAGAGTTCACTTAAATCTGAGCCTTTGAACAAAAATACATGCTTGAAAACATAACTGTTAAAAACTTGAATTTAGGAGCGATAATGAATTTAATGATGTAGATTTCCACACTGCATAAAACTGGAGAAAAAAACACTGGAGCAAATCCACTCGCGTTAGTTAGTTGTCATGGAGATAATAGACTTTTAATACGAGTCATTATGATGGACAGAAAATAAATCCTAATTAAGAGGATGAATTTCAAGAAATAATCTAAATAACTATTTTTATAGTCAAAATGTAAGTCAATCGTTTACTTCAAAAGTTTCTTTATTACGTAACAAAAAAAAAAAGTGTTTTTATTACAAGTACAACTGAAACAAAATTTAGAAAATAAAATGTAAAAAAGTGTTTTCACAAAGAAAGTAGATCCTTGTGTTTGAAATTTTTTGAGTCCGAGATGTATTTGGTTATTTTTGTTTTTTAATTTAATCAAAGTTAATATATGTTTATGGTGAAAATATTTAGGTGGCATTTAGCCTGGGAATGGAAAGTTATTTCCTACCATGGAAAAGTTCCATTTCCTAGGACAGGTGGTTGTATGCAACCGGTTCATGAATAAAATAAATAAATATTAAATTAGTTTTTTAATGGTTTTTTTTATTTTCTAGTTTACCTCCTCTATTTATTAAAAACAAATATTATTTTCTCTCACTGTACTCCTTCTTCCTCTGCATCGGAAGCTTGTTGAAGATGTTGCAGTAATGAAATCAATGAAAGATTCAATTTTTGAACCAGCCCATGAATTTTTCTTCACTTGTTAAAATACCCTTTTGTTGAATGGGTTATCTAATGATGCTAAATGAATTGTTGGATTGGGTAGATCTAGAACTTCTTTTTCATCACAGTTTTTCAATTCAATGGATTCACAAAGAAAAATCACTTTTTTCTTTATCTTCTTCATCTGGGTTTGTTTCACTTGGAAGAAACAAGGTTTCTGAATCTGGAGTGTTAACATTCTTTGTTTGTTTTCAGCAAAAGAGAAATGCTTGTTATTTGTTGTAGATGCAAAAAAGAAGAGTGTGGTTGATTGATATGTGGCAAAAGAGATATGAATTTATGGAGAAGGAAAGAAACAAATCTGAAGAGGTTTGTTATTAAAAAAAAATCCGAAGAGGTTTGATGAGGGAGATGATGATGAATTTTGGAAGGAATGAGAATGACGATCAATGAGTAGTAATTGATAAAAAAAAAACAATAAATCAAAAAAATGCTAAATTATTACTTAATTTTTTGGTGGGGTCGATTTTTTTTTCTCACAATAACCATCAAAAGGTTATAACAATTACCAAGTAAGAGATCTCAGCCACCCAAATAAAAAACTATTAAATCTATGGTCATGCTTAAACTTTCCCATCATGGAAAAGAACTTCCTTTTCCCATACTAAACCACACCAAATATTTATTCATTAATTTGAGTCGACAATGTGAGAACAATCTTCATTGACCAAATCATCTTTTACGTAAGAAATGTCTTCCTTACGACCAAAATTAATGATTTAAGATTTTGTAGTTTTTTAAATGTTACAAAGACCAAAGTAAAAGAATAAATAAATACAAGGTCAAATACCTTTCCGGGTCCTTTAAGTTTCATGTTTGTTTTAGATAGATCCTTTAAGTTTCTAAGGTTTAAGATATGTCCTTTAAGTTTCGAGTTTGTTTCGGATAGGTCCTTTAAGTTTCTAAGGTTTCAGATAGGTCTTTAAGTTTCGAGTTTGTTTCATATAGGTCCTTTCTATCAACCTCCATTAAGCCAAAATTGATATGTCCATTAAACCAAGGTTGATCCGGTTGGAGAAAAATTGATGCCAAGTGTTAGAGATCTCACCCACTTAACGGACATATTGGCTTTGGCTTAACGGACAAAACAATTTTGGATTAACGGAGGTTGACATAAATGACCTATCCAAAACAAACTCGAAACTTAAAGGAGCTATATGAAACCTTAGAAATTTAAAGGACGTATCTAAAACAAACGTGAAAACTTAAATGACCTAGGGTGGTATTTGGCCTAAATACAACAACCAAAAATATATTTAAGCCTTGACTAAATAAATGATCAACATAAGTTCGATCTAATAAAAATTGCCGACAAGTGGCATCAATATATTATTTAAGTAATCAAAAGTGGCAACTTTGACATAAAAAGTTGTGAACTTTTTTATGAGATTCTTATCTTAAATCTTTCTACCAATTTCAAGTTTCTCTCGAAGTGGAGAGGTCCTCCCAAAACTCAAAATCTCTCTTGGAAGTTCTCCCATAGTAAGCTTCTTGTTAAGTTGTCAGCAAGCCTTGAAACTCTTAGGCATGTTTTGATAGATTATGATGTGATCAAGAAATTATGATATTATAAGGGAAATGTTAACTTGTGCTCTTCAGGCACATGTTAAAGATCTCATTAATAGAAATTATGTATCGGAAATTGTGTTAATTTATTGCTTAAAAAATTTAATATTAATTTTTTTCATTTAATATTTACCATTAGTGACAAGAAATTTAATATTTAACATGTGCCCTAAGGGCACAAGTTAACATGACCCTTATTATAATTGTGGAGGATGATAATTGAAGCATCTTTTTTAGCCTTGGTTTATTGCAATAGGCGACCTATAAATCTCGAGTTGAATACATCAGTCAGAGATTGTGGATAGCACCACTGATCAGCATTTGAAGTTAAATGCTGGGAGATTGTCATTCCCCAGTGTCCTACCTGCTACCTTGGTTAGAGTCGTGGATCCAAATAGGTTGAAGGCCTGGGTTGATATTCCTGTCCTTACTCCTATGCCACAACCTATAACAACCAACTATGCTAGTTTGACAATTGACACCTTCAAGCCAAACCTTAGTTCCTACTTCCAACTCCTCTCTTTCCGTTGGAGCCCTTAAGAGTGTGCAGATTCTTTCTAAAATTTGGGGGGATGAAGTAGAAGAGGTGATTGAGGACACTCTCCGCCATGACGAGAGACTAGAGGTGGAAGACCATGTTGAAGACTTTAAGCAGCACTATCCAAGTCTATCTGAGAGCACTAAGGCAGAGAGAAAGAAGAAGAAGCAGCAGGTGAATAAAGTGAAGCCTTCTAGCTTTAACTCAGCCGGAATGAGGACTCGTGCTCAAAAGGATTCCTCCAAAGCTGCCTTGACCGATACAGAATAGTTGCAAAGTATAATTGTGAATATCATCATAGAGAGGGTAGTTTTGTAGCACTTGTTAGTTTTCTCTACAATGGTGGTCTTTGACACCTCTTTCCATATGACTTTTCCTTTCTTAGGATAGATCCGGTTTTTCTTTTCACAGGTTTTATACATTTTGACTCTGATGTATTGGTTGAAGCCTCTCCTGTGTTTTATATTTTAGTTCTTTGATAAAAAAAAAACTAATGTCACAATAGAGTTGATAAAGAAATCAAAAAAAATAGAATTAGTTGTACTAGCCTACTCTCTCTCTGGTATCATGACTAATATGTTATGGCACGATAGAAACTAGCTTGTTTTTCTCAAGGACATATCGTCACCTCAACATTTTTTAAGTAACTTGCGTATGTACTTGCAATTGATTCTTCATCATCTCTTCCTTCACTATTCATCTTTGTCGCTCACATGAAACACGATTAGTGTTAAGCGACATCCCACTCTTTCTACTCATTTCAAACTTAATACTCCCTTCGTCCCTATATGTAAGCACTCTTTTTCTCTAATAAAAGGGTGATGTGCTTAGATATAGGGACGAATGGAGTATTAAATAATCATATATTAGCGGTAATGAACTTACAACTTATACGACTTAAGAGGGTCATTAGAGATTCCAAAAGTGTACCCCCCTCTAATCAATATTATAAGGAAAAGTTTATATTTTAGATTCATTCAATTAATAATAGAAATCTACTATATGCAGCGAAATTTGTTTCTTGAATTTATCCCGAACTGACGTGTACAATTTTATTTTTTTTTGGAATGGCAAATAGTATATATAAAAAAGAACGGGTATGACAAAACACCAAAAACCTAGAAAGCTCCTGATACAACGACCACAGAGGGCCACCAACACACCAAACAACAAAAATATAAAAGGGAAAACAAATCCCTAGCAAAAAGAGTAAACACTTGAAAACACAAGGAGAAAAACATAAACAAACAAAAAATGAAGGACCCAAACACTGAACACAATAGCCCCCCACCCAAACTACCAAAGCACAAAATAGATCCAGCTCTGTCCACCACCTCGGACACTACTGACGCAGACAGAAGATTGACTCAACCCGCCACTCATAGAAAGAACATCAATGCCTCATGTGTTTATGGAAGAACCACTTCCAAGACTAGAATTGAATCCTCTCAACCAGTACATGTACTGTGTCATAGAAGTGAAAACTTAAGTTCCGCCTTTTGTGGAATAAAGGTTGGGTAATAGTTTAATTAACCAATCACAAAATTTGGCAATCCCTTCTAGATGTTTTATTCGATGTGTTTATAATTTTTCTTAATAATAATGTATATCGTTTTCGTTATAGACTACAAACATCATTTAATGAATGAAATGTGTTTAATAGTGACTGAAGACGTATATACTAGCAACTTCTCTTGCAACATGGATGTTCTACTTCAGTTATGGCTAAACTTTAGCATCTTATCCATGATTTCAGAATGACTAATAGATTAAGTTTTTCGGATATCATTGTTATTCCCTCACTTTAGTTAATATAATGCGAGAAACCTACATTCAAAATTTATTAACTCTAAGGCGGAAAAGTCACATTGACTTGAAAAAAACATAAATAAATATATAAATAAATAAATAAAGTGTAAGGATGAATGGTGGTAATAAGCCGACTTTTGCATTGCGGCCAATCCCCTACTACGTGGGTTTATTCCCAAAACGTGGCAATCGAAGATACATGGTTGCTTATTACCAAAATCGTCCACATTCGCATCTGGCATGACACATGTCATTCATTCACAATCTGTATCCTTCTTCTGCTACACCATTGCTCGCTTTTCTAACCACTGTCACCATGACTAATGTCATGTAATATACACGATACACGATACACGATACATTTGCCTTCTCTTCATTCTTCTCTCGCTATTCGGTTAATTCTCGCACTCTCTCTTTTCTTACGATATGGATTCACAGAAACGCTACGCTTCAACCTCTTCTTCTCTTTCTCTTTCTCCTACTTCCTCATCTTCCTCATGTCCGTCGGAGGAGGATCCTGCGGTGAAGACGGAGGAGATTGAGGCGGCGGAGACTCTCGCTTACCTGGCACGTCTTGCAATGCGGCATACAGCTCATTCCGCCGATAAATGTTGCACCGAACGAGACACCTGCCGATTCATAAGCGATTCAACTATTCCTCACTCGGATCCTCCTACGGTTAGGGTAATTAGCTTAGTTTAACTGTTCTTGTTTAATTACAATTCAATTTTACCGTAAAAAACGATTCTACTGTTGTTGAATTATGTGACTACACGAGTGAACTATTAAGGACCATAGTCTGCATATATTTTAATTTTTATGCCGGTGATAAAGAAGATTTCAACATAAAACCATTAAAAAATGATTTGCCTGCTATTAAGAACGAGGACTTGTATTATTTTGAAACAATTATTTAAAAGGTTAACATGGTTTAATTATGTGGCTAATCTTTAAGTGCATGGTTGATAAGTATAACAAATTGTCATCACTTATTAACCATACACTTAATATAGTTAACCTTGATTTTTAGGTGTATATAGATATAATATACATTTGAACACGTGAAAATCGCGTATAATTGAACACAATTTGGATGTTTAGTTGGAAGTACTTAGTAGCATCATATATATTTGGACACTTTAAAATCATGGTTAATTTGATGATCAATGTGTTTTAACAACTTGTGAATCATCAATATTGTTTTTGAAATTTTATTTTCAAGAGATGATTATCTATTTTCACCTTTTTCTATAAACTAAGTTACTTTCTCTTGATCAAGAAATCAATGTTTGATATTATATGCACTTTAAAGGAGTCAAATAGCACAGGATCCTCCGTTAATTAGCTTGTTATATTAGTATTAGGGAAATCAGTATCTTGACTCCTCATGTTAGTACCAATAATATATGAATACAGCAAGCTAAAAACATGTCTAATATTTGTTAGTAGTGTTGTCAAATATCAGCTATAGTTAGCGGAATTTGAACAAATCATCATTGTTATGTGATGCATGATATAGTACAAAGTCACAAAGTGTTGTTAAATAGAGGCGCTTTAACACGTAATGTAGCCTAATTTAAACAAACTACTATTTACCACAATATGCGATTGACAACACTAATATTTGTTTATTGAATTGATTTTGGTTTTGCTTTTTCTTCTTGTTAATGGAACGTCCGTGTCTGAGTTATTTTCTTCATTCCTTATGGTCTTTATTTTGTTACTTCAGGAGAGAAAATATAAACTTATCTAACTTAATCACTTGTTTTCCTGGTATAGTAAAAATGGATAAGTCAATTGCACACATCCAATTCCAATAATTAAAGGAGTATTACCATTTACCAAGTTGGAACATTTTATGGAGAAATTTTGAAATGATTTAATTTATGGCAGGGCCAAGCTATTGCAAGTCAGCCGCTAGATACATCCGTAAAAACAGAAAGGATTCAGCAGAATGACTGCTTAAAAAACATGAAGGTGGAGCAAGATACTGATTTCCCTAAGACTACTCACTCCAATAAGTCGAGACGGAATTTAACCGAGGTATAAGAGAATTTAATTTCTTTTACTTCAATTTCTAGGGATACTTGTAATTTACTGTGTTTCTGTTCAGGAAGAAAAAGAAGCACGGAGAATACGAAGGGTATTGGCAAATAGAGAGTCGGCTAGGCAGACAATTCGCCGCAGGCAGGTATTTACATTGGCAGATAAGTTTACCATTGTATAGATTTGCTTATGACATCCCAAAATCTAAACTAAACACACGTTGCCACATGCTTGGTATGTTCTATTGAACTACTAGCCACATGTGTTTTTATATGCTATTACTTCTTAGTCAAATGTGTGGTTGTGACCCAAAGTTAATGTGGTTAGGCATGTAGTTTTTCATAGTGCACGTTAACAGTAACAAGTCCTATTTTGACTAATATGAAGAGTCATGCTACCAGCACATGGATTTTGTTATAACAATTGGATGTGTCCTCCATGTCCCAAAATGTAGAAATTGACAGCAAATCTAAAGCCTTACTGTTAGTCTGTTACCATGTTTTTGACCCAAGTGTAGTCATGTAACGATCGATATGCCATGCCCATTTTGCATTGACTGCAATGTTTGGTCCTCTCTTATTTTTGGAAGCTTTATTTTATTTTAATTGACAGCTTCTATGATTATAGATGGTTATACTCTAACTTCCACTACACTATTTAAAATAAATATAAATCATATATTAAATCTATATTCTATTCAGCAAAATCTATGAAGCAAAACTTTCAGATTAGTAGTTTAATTTCTATGCTGTCCAGTTTAAAAACACATATTCTTACAGGACCAAAAGATTCTAAAATCTACACTTCAAAGTTTGCATAATCATTATTGCAGACTTCATTCCCAAATTACCTGCTGAACAAGTAAATTTGTAATAACCCTTATGCTTTAAAAAGTTCAGGGCTTGTATACAAGAAAAATGGCTTAAACAACCTTTTATTAATCCCTATAATTTACACCGATTTCTCATTGTTCTGGCTGATTTTTTTTCATTGAAATATTGAGTGGTTTCTTTTCTTTTGTATAAAATGCCTCAGGCTCTGAGTGAGGAGTTAAGCAGAAAAGCTGCTACCTTAGCGATGGAAAATGAAAACCTAAAGAGGGTATGCTTTTTCTGTCTTCCAATTATACTCCCTTCCTCTTTATTCGGTTGAGCTTAATTGTATGATGCATCTTTTTTAGATATTACCGCTTCTCAATTAATTTCATCTTTTGATGTTTTTCTAATCATTCACTTTTCCACATGTGTCATTTCTGGTGAAAAGAAGAAGGAGTCGGCTTTGAAAGAGTATCAGTCTTTAGAGACTACTAATAAGCTCTTAAAGGCACAAGTAAGATGGTTTTCTATGCAAGAAATCTTTGAGTATGGGATAACTCTTTTTGTTTGCAAAAGTAAATATATACCGGAAAACTGACATTTGCTTCTGTTTGTAGATAGCTAAGTCAATAAACACTGAAGTGGAGAAAACTCCTGTTGTGCAGGAGTTGTCTATGTCCGAGGTATCACCTGCAACTGGCACTAGTCCATGGTTTCTTTATAACCATTTTCCAGTTAGACAGTTATTTTGGCCCTCCATCCTTCCGTCATCTAATCAAGTTCAAGTACAACATACACCATTTAATTCCATTGCCATTCCATCGCATGTATATGTACCATGTTCTTCTGAGTCTGAATCTCTTCACAAACAAAATAACCTAATAAATGACAATCAAACACAAAATCCATTGTACATGTTTCCATGTCCTTGGTTATACCCTCCTCCGGACATTGGAAACGGACAACCACCACCTTCCTGTGGCCTAGAAGTTAAACAGGATAATCTTCCTCTAGGTGAACAATGTAGTACTACTTTATCCTTAAATAGTGTAGGAAATGGGGATTATCATGCAACTCTACCCATCAAATTGAAAACAGAAGCTTCTGACTGGACAGAATCCAGATCTAGTAATGACCTTGGTCATGCTACTCCATGTTTTTCTTCGGATGGAGGTGAGCAGAAACCAAGATGTCACATTATTGAAAAGTTCCATGGACCTGCAGTTAATTGTAATGGTTATGCTTCTGTAGTCAAGCAAGAACCCAGGTTTCAATTACATTCCACTTCCATCACCAAGGTATCTTCAACAGCTTCTCATATCACACCTTCACAGGAAAAGAATCAAGAACAGTTCATATGCCCAAGCAAAAATCTAGTGGATGCAGTTGCTGCAGCAGAGGCACGTAAGAGGAGAAAGGAACTAACAAAACTAAAAAGCATTCAAAGCCGACAGTCTCGGATGGAGTGTTGATTTTTCAGTGAACTTGATAAAATGTTAAAAAGGAGTGAAGGTTCACAATTATCAGCTTTTGCACCTGCTTATGGTTTGATAGAAAAGAAGTTTTCCGAAATTGAGGAGAGTACAAGTTAGCTGAATCCACTGAGGGACTTGAATTCCAAATCATGTATAGCAGTGATGGTGTTGAAGTTTAGTTTTTCTCTAATCATCTTGCTGCTTTATTTTTTATTTACTTCCTTTTTACTGGGATTTTTTTCCCTCCCGGGGAAGTTGGTTTCTTAAAGTAGTTATGTTGACAGTTATTTTTATCCGGATTCTTCAACTTTCAAGGATGTATCTGAGCAGCTTAATCCCATAAGTTGGGTGTACAATATGTCATATAAAGGATAACCTTGTAAATTGTATACTTTTTACTGTTACTAGAGAATTAAGAACCTTGTTCAATTGAAATAGAAATTGTTGGTATTGAACTCAAATGCATGCACCCAAGGGTTTGACGTCATGCCTGTGAATTCTCCTATCTTTTATAGCCTGAATATCTACAGCCAGTTACTATCCTTATAAGTTAATAAACTCTAACCTCAATGTTTATATTTTTTATGTTCATTAGGATTCATTATTAAGTAATGTGAACGAATTGATAATTTGAGTGACTAAACTTCTTTTTCATTAAGCTAAAGCAAATAACAGACTTAAGTGTACACAATATGAAAAAACCTCTTGAACTTAAATTCCTAGATTATGAAATGAGTCCAATACGGTTTTTGGTATCAGAATGTTGGCTTAAAGACAACTATCGGACTTCTGACACTGTGTTTAGAGTCATTCCATTCAAGTGATGCAGATAATGTTATTTTCTCATCTGACATTGGAGGCCCCTTCAGGACAACCTTAAATGACAGGTCTTGGTGCAACTTAGTAAACTTCAATGTATCTGGGATGACATTCACAGAAAGACCCTCAGGTGCTGTGACTTTAGCCTTGTATGTTGAAGTTCCATATCCTACATTAGTCACAGTCCTGTAAAAAACTGCAGAAATACTAGAACTGGAACTTAGGAGCTGGATATGCATGGTAGGGTAGTTGATTCCATCAGTTCCTGGTGCAGGCTTAACGCCACTGCAATTGAAACTTTTGCTTCCAATAAGGATACCAATGCTAGTGCCGTTGTATCCTTGCTTGCACAGGAAGGCAATATAGGAGTTCATTCTAATGTCATAAATTAGACCAGGATGCAATGCTTTCAATGGGCCAATCTGTCCTGACCCTGATCCCAGTTCTGTGAAATTGTCGTTGCCTTTTATTGGAGTTGCTGAATCGCATAAACGAAAAAATGTCAGATTTGTAAATAAAAATTTCACTATCTACCTTGAAAATTTATGTAGGTTTCAAATTACAGACGTTGATATTGTTAAATCTAGCTGATGTGGCCCTAACTGCATTCGCCTTGCGGAGTCATAAAACTGTGACCACAGTCGCAGTCCCGGACTGTTTTTCGAAACCATGAATTTAACTACCACTCAATACTGTAATTTTTTTTTAATAATAAGAGATGTTATTCATATTGAGCTATTGATTATAGATGAGGAATTTGCCTTACCAGTGGTCATGAGGGCAGATTTAATTGCAGCAGGACTCCAGTCAGGGTGAAAGGATTTAACGTAAGCAGCAGCCGCAATGGCATGTGGACATGCCATTGATGTCCCTGATATTATATTAAAAACTTCATAACGTGTGTCCTCAGGGTACCCTGTTAGTGTCGCCAATTTGGAATAAGCAGCTAGTATGTCCAATCCTGGTGCAGCCAAGTCAGGCTTCACATAAAATGTTGACATTTAGAAGACAAACCAGATAGAGCACAACACAAGGGATAAAAAGATAGAAAAATGATGATCACCTTGAGGATGTTGGGAGTGATTTTTTGAGGTCCTCTAGATGAAAAAGAAGCAAGATATGGAGCAGGGAATCTTGTACTTGCCGACTTGTATATAACAGCTTGAGGATTCCTGAATTTAAAACCAGTCAAAAATTTCTTCAGGTTAGTTCATTTATTTTCAAAAATTCATCACATTGCCCAATTGGAGTATGGTGAAAAGGAGAGTGAAAAAGAGCTTACTTTGTGGAATTAATATAGATTTCAATGCTTTTGCCTACAGTATACATATCAACAAATGCCCCTGGAATAACTGTGGTGTAGGAAGCATCTTCGTCTTCTTCAAGTCCTACTATGGTTCCTGCTCCTCCTAACTCTTTAATGGTCAAGTCCTGGCTGCCTGTACCCCCGGCACAATACACTATCCTCCCCATCACCTTATCCTTGTCTAGAGTCCCGTAATCACAACCACTGCATCATAACCATCATCATTTCCTCAAACCTTTGTAATCTTATCAAGAAATAAAAAATATATATAGCAAACAATTAAAGTTAATGATATAAGAATAATAACCATACCTAGGATTTCCATATTCATCTCCACTAAGGTTAGCAGCAAGACGTCCACTAGTCAGTGGATACATATTTTTCTCCGGGGTAAAGGTATTAATAGATAGTCCCTACAAAGTACAGACCAAAATAAGTAAGCTATTTGTAACATTGTAAGGAGTTAATTTCGTTTCAACTTATTAAGTTTTAGCATCGTTGCATAAACAAATTGAATTTCTAGTACAATATCTACAACTAATCCTCGGTAATTGAAATCCGACAGCTGAGATTTAATTGGAGAGATTGTAAATTGATGTTGAGCATGTTAATATTTTCTACTTACTCGTCTTGGTCTTTTAACTCTTGTAACTCATTCAAATTTTAGTTCAAATTAGCTGAGCTATCCAACATTGAGTCGAATTGCATTAAATGAACACTACTTTAATGCTACTTACCCTAATTTTCTTTCCATCACCAAATGCTACTTGTGTTGTAAACTGTCTATCAACAGTGGAAGCAGCAACAGTCATAATCCAAGGAGCAACATTCTGAACGGACATTGGTCGAGGACCATCATTTCCAGCAGAGCAAGAAGTGAGAACACCTCTTTTCATAGCATGAAATGCTCCAATTGCAATTGGGTCAGAGAAAAAGTCACGTGACGGCCCACCTATGGACACAGATATGAAGTTGACACCATCAGCAATGGCCTCATCAAAGCCAGCAAGCATGTCCATGTCACTGCACCCAATGGTCCAACAAACTTTATACATTGCAACTCGTGCTGATGGGACACCGCCACGGGCATTGCCTTTACCAATGCCATAAAGACTTGCACCCCTCACCACTGATCCGGCAGCTGTCGACGAAGTGTGAGTGCCGTGTCCCTGATCATCCACCGGACTTGGGTTCTCGATGGTTGGACCAGATGGGTCGAGGTTGAAGTATTTTGCTCCTATCACCTTGCTGCACAAGAAAATTGGTTTAAATCAAATCAACCGTGCATTGTATGCACTATGCAGTGCAATATCTCTCTACTTTGGGTTAGTCTGTTAATGGTGTCATTTAAATATACATAGTTTCAATTAACATCACTTTTTGGTGAACACTCTTATATTGCTTGTATTATGAGTGGGATGCATATAGGAGTAGAAGAATACTTGTTGCAGCCTGTGAAGTTGCCTCCCTGTACACACTTGCCTTTCCATCTACGTGGGGGAGGTCCAAACCCCTCATCATTGAAACTGGGGCAATCAACCCAAATACCTGTTTACATATTTCATCATTTATTTATTATACTATACATTTTTGTTATACTTAATTCGAGAAATGTACTTTCTTATTAATCTATATATATACCTGTGTCTAACACGCCTATAATGATATGGCTTTCTATGTTGGGATTTCTCTTCACCTTTAGGGGCATTCCTAAGAAATCCCACGACCTTGATGTGTGTAGTTTATGGTATGTATTTGGAAACACAGATACCACATTCTCCTCCTCTGCATTCAATTAAATTCCACAATATTGGATATACGCATAATCATAATTATTATTGGAGAATTAAGTTGTCCCTTCATATCATATATTTCCTTGTCAGAAATGTCACTTTTTAAGCCTAGCAAAATTAGTGTTCATGTACCTTGTAGTTTCTCTGCTTCATGCGGCAAAAGTCGTGCAACAAATCCATTGAAGCTCTTTCCATAGCTATGTATTATGGATTTTCTGGCTAACTGTTTGCTGTGGGAGAAAATGTAATAACAATTAAAAAAACACATTAATTAGTGTTCACGAATTAATTTTATTAACTACGCATGATCCACTGCCTACATGAGAATTCAATCTTATCTAACTATATATATATATATATATATATACACACACACACACACACACACACACACACACACACACAAATTTGTTCAAATATTAAAGAAGGTAATAAAATGGAATAAAATTTGAGAATTGAAATCATTACTTTCCAATGGCAGTCTCCAACATGTTATGGTGACGTTGTTCCATACTAATATGGGCTCTTGCCGCTGGTAGTTCTCCCATGTATACAATATATGGCTGTTTATTAGTCACAAAATTCACATCAATTATAGGTTAAAGTGTCCAAAAGAAATTAAACTGTTCTACTAGTGTATACCTTTCTTCCATGTTGATTTGATCCCTGGATCAGTGTAGGAAAACAATGGAGAAAGATGGGAAGCAGAAGTAGTAGTAACAAATTTTGTACCATCTTTATTGTATTATTCATTCTCTAATAGACAGTGTCTTATATAATGTGAAAGAAAAACAATGTTTGGTAACATAAGTAGAGTGCAAAAAATTGTTCTTTCTTTTATAATGTAACGGCACTTGGCGGAGATTATGCAAGAACGTGAAATGAGTGACATTGTGAGGAAGAGGCAAGTAAAGACGGTAGTCTTAGGAATTGGTATTTGGTGGCTTGAATTTTGGATCTTTAGACAAGTCACCACCACCACCAATATTAACATTCTTCAATCAATGTACTAAATATTATTATTGTACAGTAAATAATAATAATAATAATAATAATAATAATAATAATAATACGACTATTACTTTTCCCACCCTGCCTCTTTCTCGCGCGTCCTGCAAACAAACCAAAAATACCCCTGATCCGGATTATGAAATCCGAACCAGATTGTTAGAGATTTCCGGAACACAAAATCCGGACAGCTTTGATATGAGATTTTTGGTGTTTTCTTTGATGTCAAAGGTCTCTGTTGACCGTTACATAACCCCCGCATAACCTACAAAGCAATTGCAGAGGTTATATGAACGGTCAACAATGACCATGACACCACAAACATTTCTACAAAACTAAGAAAAAATTAAAGAAAATGAAAGAAAAAAGGTGAAGTGAAGAATGAAGGAATTTGTTGAACATGCAAGCCTATTTATAGCTTAAAACAAGTCCCAGGTCATTTGAAAGTCAAGGAAAACGTGTTTGTCTTTCAAAACCGTCGAAAAAATGCATTAAAACTCCACTAACCGGCCAAACCTTTGGTGAAACGCACAGTCCAAAAATAACTGAGATTGTCCGGATTATATAATCCGGAAATGACAAAAACATTCCGGATTATATAATCCGGACAACACCAGAATGCCTATTTTTAGGATTTTTTAGATAGATTTCTTGGAAAATAAGTAAAAAAATGCATAAAAAAACAAGTAAGCAGCATAAAACAACGTAAACAGCAAAATATTATAGGATGATGTTCTAAGAGGTGCTTTTGAACTCGATCCAACTGGCCTGCCAACTGACATATTTCTATCAGAAGGCCAACTGGATCGAGCTCATAAAAACCTTTTCAGATTCAGATCTGCAACATAACAATGGAAGACAAGGTGTTTCAAGAGGATTGTTTTGAGTCAGATCATGCTGCCTTGCCAACTGAGATATTTCTATCGTCAAGGCACCAAGATCTAGCTCATAGCAAACCGCTTGATATTCAAATGTAGAGCAAGAATCTATATATATTTTTGAAAGCATGCTGAAAATCTTCATCATACCGTTAAATAGATAGCTATCTACTTAAAACAACATGAGAAAGATCCTCAGCACAATGACAAAAAATTTCATGGTTTCTTTGGTGTGTTTGTTTGTATTTTTGACAGCATGCAGAAGATCTTCATCACGCGGTCAAATAGAGAGCTATCTATTTGGGACCACGTGAGAAAGATCCTCAACTTAATGACAAAAATTTGCATGATTTTCTTTGGTATGTTTGTGTGTTTTGCTGGAAATGAAGATGAAAACCGGAAATACTTATTTATAGAGGTCTCTGGACGTTGTGGACCACAACAAATGTCGGTGCAGTGTGGTCCATACAAAAGAATCCTATACTGAGGGGTTTCAGATTACATAATCCGAATTTCACTTACACCCTATAAAATTGATTTTGATTCGGATTATTTTAGCGTTTAAATGAACATATTTGGCGTAATATAAATTTAGATAATATAAAACATAATAAAACATCTTAGTTGAACCGCAATATAACTAACACATGATTAAATAAAACATAAAACACGTAATTAAAAACAACATAAAACACGTAATTAAATAATACATAACACATCATCACAAATCATCTAAACTAATGTCTTCGTCTGGTGCTTCCATTAGTGCCCTGATCTCTTCGTAGTTCCTTGGCCGGATCAAACTTTGTCGAATATGTTCAACAAATCTGACCAACGAAGCGTCTAACTCGATCGGCCCACTAGTACTGAACTGACCAAAGATGGAGAACATGTTTCTCACGTCGTCGTCGCTCATGAGCTTCATCCAGGTGAACTACACAACCCCGGCTGAGTCGGTCGACGGAGGTCGATACTTAACACCATCCACCTCCCGTGTGTCCCTGTAGTTGAGTTCGAGGTTGATTTGATTCAGCTGACTCTTCAATCTAGAGAGGGTGAAATCATTGGGAATCTGAACAGATGGGGTGGTTTTCCCCCGTTATAGTAAACTGCAGGTAGCTTGGTGTTCGGATCAAAGACAAAGTTTTCCATGGTTTTTTTGTGGTTTCTGGTTATGAACACATAGACACCTATTTATAGAGGTCCCTGGGCGTCCAGGACCACAAAAATTGTCAGTGCAATGTGGACCACATGAAAAAAGTCATGTTCCAGATTGTATAATCTGAAATGTCCCTCACCTCACATAAGGTGCGGATCTTCCTTCAGTTTGGCTCAGTATCATAAAAATTCAGATTACATAATCCGGAAACCATGGGAGTTGTTCGGATTATATAATCCGGACTGTGTCAGTTTATTTTGGACGGTGGTCTGCACCAGAAGAAACACGTTTTTAAAGGTTTTTACCAGCATTAATGGCTGGTAAAACTCCTTTGAATACATTTTTTGACCAAAATTAATGGCTAGGCAAATTATTTTCCTATAAATAGTCTCCAAAACCTTCACATTTCTCACACTATTTCTAAAACTCTCCCCTTCTCTCCTCATGTTCATTATATGCAAAATGTGTTTCCATCGTTGGCCTTTCATAAAAAAAGGCTACTTTGGAAACTCAAGGATTATATGACCGATCAACGGGGAAGGCAACGCGCTGCAAAGAAGCATGGTCTGTCTGGGTGCAAGGTTGACCATCAAGGTCTCTTTCTCCATAGAAACATACCTTACCCCAATAGCCTCCCCCCCGACCAACCTTCTTGGGGTAAAGCTAGATTTAGTTCCCCAAGGAGGTCGGTTTTCTGGTGTGTTTTTTTTTTCCCGTATACTTAGTTTTATCCCATTGTAATGTAAATGTATGAATAATTATATTAATAAAATGAGATGTTTGTGTATTATTTTTGTTCTTATTTTTGTGTTTTTATTTGCATTTATTTTATGAATTTAGCATCTAAATAATATAAAATAAAGCAAAGTGTGTAAAACTGGTAAAAGAGGTTTCCAGATTATATAATCCGGAAATTTCAGGGAAATTATTTATCGGGATTATATAATCCAAAGGGGTTTTTTTTTTGTAATTTTGCAGGGCGTGATGTTGTATCAAAAGTAAATATTTTTGTTTATCATCTCCACAAGGACTGGTGCGATATTCTAAGCCGTTCAACAATCGATATCGTTCCGAGCAAGGGTTTCAAGATTGTTTTGTTTCATGAACTATAATACTATGGAATTGCAAAAGATATGAGAATTAACAGGGAAATAACTATGTTGGGATTAAAGTTCATCAACCTACTCATACGTATTCTCGGATTAGTGTTGCGAACCCTAATTATCAATCGATATTATCACATATTGCTCGGCAACATCATTCGTGTCCAAATGATGTCGTGAGTTCTATTGAGTCGTTCAGTCGTCGATTTCCCAAACTACTAAACGATTCAATAGTCGATTGTATCATTGTATAGTTGATTTCCCAAACTATTCAATGATACAAAAGCTTTGGATTCCAATAGTTAAAGTGA
>Ga0228711_1006304_pt1 | contig 17697 bp, 10 predicted proteins | sample MedpolnodulmetaG_2_FD_177996 | JGI IMG/M metagenome (GOLD analysis project Ga0228711, IMG submission 177996) | Root nodule microbial communities from Medicago polymorpha collected in Santa Monica, California, United States - brown nodules | ecosystem: Host-associated > Plants > Roots > Nodule...
TTTTTCTATATTTTTTTTTTTTGTAAAACTATGATTGTATTTATTTGATTTTTATGTCAATATTTGCATTTTTGTAAATCTATGATTGTCTCCTAAGTTGTATTATCGTTTAAATGACATAACTCTTTACATAAGTCCATCAATTTTATCTTTTTAGATTTATTGATACAGCTAAAATGCTCGTTAAATTGATTGATTTGTCCAAATTAAAAACAAAAAAACATTCACCAAGTAGTAATTTTTTGCTCAAATATTATTGACACAATACGCATGGGGAACCCTAATATGGGGTAAAGATCATCTCCATTTATATAAATAAACGGAATATTCAATTTGGAGAAAGATAGACACAAAAAACAGGTGGTGCGTCATATAATTAAGGAGTTAAGAGTCTCTCAATTTATCATCGTCTCAATTTCTACCATTTGAAGAGATAAAGACACACAAAAAAGTAAAATGTAATTAATGATAGTGGGACTCATTTAATGATATGACCCACTATCTATTTTATGTCTCTGTCTCTCTCCAAATTGTATCTTTCATTTATTTTTATAAATGGAGAGGATCTTTACCCATAATTAAGTGAGTTTCATCATCATTAATTATTTTTCATTTTGTATGTATCTTTATCTCTCAAAATGGAATAAATTGAGACACTTATAAATGATGAGGATCCTAACCGCTAATATAGACATGTTAGTCGGGTTAGGATCCTCTCCATTTATAATTGTCTCCATTTGTTCCATTTGGAGAGATAAAAACACACAAAAAGTTCAAAATAATTAATGATGGTGGGACCCACTTAGTGATGGGACTCAACACTTATTTTTTGTGTCTATCTCTTTCCAAATTGCATCTTCCATTTATATAAATTTATATAAATAGAGAGGATTTTTACCCATGTTAAAATATGTTTTTTGTGATTGATTTTCGTCCCAGAATTATCTAATTGAGGTTAAGTTCTATTCATGGTGTCAAACTAGATGCAAATTGTATACGACAGATTGTGATGAGTCTTGACATTTTCAAGTTATCTAGTTTCAACAAAGGCATAATTCAAATCCTTTGTGAAGGGACAAAGTCAGTCAAGGTCGAAGACACGTGGAAGCAAGTTGAATATGTCGAAGACTTTTAGTTTAGGAACGTTAGTTTCAATTATTTATACTCATGTATATATAGAAGTTTTTCATAAAAAACAAAGGTCACAAATCAAAAACAAGTTTCTTACGCTCGAATTATCCAAATCACATAGAGAAATGAGTAACAAAAATGTATGTTTGATTTGATGAACCATCTTTTATTTATGCAATACAAATCATTTTCTTTTAAGTTGTCTTTCTTTTATTTTTCAAGCCTTGTTTTGTTGTAATCTTTGAAAACTTTTGTTGATTATGTCGAATCAGACAGTTATCTTCATCATTTTACCTTCAAACTCATGAATACCATGACCATTCAAGTATTTTTCTGGAAAAACATTTACACAATATGTCATAGGATTTCTAGTTAAATCTTGCAAGCAATAAGTTGTAAAGTAGCATTTTGTTTTCCAAAAATACGGGTAAACAAATTGGCACGCCAGTGGGACTCTTTTGTGCATAAAATTTCTTAAAGTTTTTGGTTGCATTTTGTTCTTTGTGTAAAATCTTTGGAAATTGTGTGTGTATGCGTTTAAGGAGTGACAAAGTCCTTCTTGAAATGGCTCTTCCAAGTAATAATAACAATAATGGCTCGTCCAGACATTGTGACATCTGTACCACCACCAGTAAGTTTCCCTAAGACACCTATGGGTACCAATCCCTTACTTGGAAGTTATGTGAAAACTAGATTCCCTTTTATGCCAGAATTTACATTACCAATGGCCAATAAGGGGTTTCCTTGCAGTATGCCAACAATAATGATGGCAAGCCTACAAACCAATGCATTCATATATGCAGATAACGCAACAACAACATTCTCACCCTACAATACTCATTTGGCTCCAGGGTCTGCACTTAGCAATCCTGGTCGAAATGCTCAGCCATCATTAACTACAAATTCTCTTTTGCCAATGTGACAACAAATGGATAAGAGCAATTATGATATGGTTAACATGCTCATATAACAAATAAGAATATTGTTTAATCCTTTGATTTAAAACACGAACCAAAGTTATCATATGTTAGCCGCCCAAATGGGTAGAATTGCTGACTTTTTTGGCACTCCCCAACTACAAAATTAGCAGATTCCTCTGATATAAAATTTTAGGCCTCCTCAAATTCTGGAAAGGCCCAATAATGAGGGAAATCATGGTAATCAATAACAACAACAACCTGTGGCCCAGGCAGTTGGCGGTCGGATTAGGCAAGCATACCAAATCATATACCAAGTAATAAAGTGATAAGTAGAGTATCATATCCATAGAGATTGTTGTTTCGTCTAAACAACTCGCGTTACTTATTTTAAGTTGACGATATAAAATAAAAGAGATAAGGGTTAGAGGTTGCAATTTTTATCTCTTTGCAACAGAGCAAGTTACCTGTTTTTGGTTGCAAAAAAGTAAACAACGGTTAGGACTCTTTGAGTCCCCCCTATTTAATTTGTTGGATATTAAGTAACATTCATGCCACGTTTAATTATCTTAAGTAGACTATACAAGTGATGAGGTCGTTGGGACGTTCTAACCTAGTCGGCTGTCAAGCTGCACCTGTGTTACCTGTATTTTTGACAGGCTATATTAAATGCAGTCAATGGAGTTTGACTTTAGACTGAAGAAAAGGTAATATGTTCGACTCGCTTGCTTGTTCGAAAATATGGACTTAGCGAGATTTGCTGTTTTGGTGATGGTTCGACGTGCAAGAAAGGGTCGAATGAAGATTGGTTCCAGAAGAAAACCAAACAACGGTTGCTTTTAAAGGATGCTATTTGAATTTCAAATCGAAGAGGTGTTTGTAGCTGTTAGTAGCAGTTATTTTCGAATGTCACTGTGTAGGTAGTTTTCTAGTATAAATATTAGTTTCTCATAGAAAAAACGGGTCACAATTCAACCATACAGAAAACGGGTCACATTAATAATGCATATTTTCTATGTCTCATGCGCTAATAATGTTCTTTGACAAGGGTGAGTGTTATTAAATTGTTGTCTTCTGATCAACTTCTGATCGACTTGTCTGTTTTTAAATTTGTAACTGCATATGTGTCAACACAGTATAGCAATGAGTAGTGCTTGTTTCCTCTTATTTATTTTTTAAGACCAGATGTCTTACCTTGCACCTCAAGTGTAACCTTGATGATCTTTGTATTATAATTTTTTTTTAAACAAGAATAGGATGCAAAATCAGCATGTGATATAGATTAATATTCCAACTGGGTTAGCACCGGGTAAGAATGAAAAATAAGAAATGTTTTTTTCCTGCAATCACCTTCATAATTATTTTAGCAAATTATTATATTTTTTGTGACGTTCTTTTTTTCATTTATTTCAAAGGAGAATAAAGCATTTGATGTTGTAAAAAAATTAAAATGTGAGATAAATCTAAATTGAAGTGTGATAAAAATCATAAGTGTAACAATTTATGACATAAGTATAAAATGATAGTCATAGAAGTAACATAAACTACTTTTTAACGTAATTATTAAAGGTTTGACCAAAAAAAAAAACCTAATTATTAAAGGTTCTTTGTGGCCATGAATTAAAGTTCAAATTAAGGAAAAAGACAATCTAAACATGAATTTCTACTTCCTTATTTCATTTCATTACGATCATATTAGAGTACAAAACCACAACTATTTGGTCCATGAAATAGAAAATGAACAAAATACAATTTATCGGTGCCAAAACAATTATGAAATGACAATCATGGAACCAATTTAAAACATGAACATAAACCAAATGGGAATCCAACACTAATAGCTTTAGTGCTAAATCTACACCAAACTTTTTGAGGATGCGGGCACATATTATCTGGACAATCATGATCGCCCATACATACACCCGTATGAAGTTCTATGATAAAAAAGTTGAATAAATGGTGTTAGTAAAATGATATAAAAAATTATACATAAAGTACCTAAGAAAACTTATCAAGGAAAAAAAGTGGCTTACCGACATTGTTCATTGCAACAATAAATGGAGAAATAAAGATAGTCATAACAAAAATAAACTTGAAAATTTTATCCATACTTTCTTCCCTTTGCATATAAGAGATAAAATATGGTTTATAACTTTATGATTAATAAGCCAATTCTACCCTTAAATACATTAAATAGTTTAAGAGCTCATTATCATTCTTCATCATTATTAAATGTGTTGCATTTGTATTCTTGGTGCACATAGTAAATAGGTAGTATAAAATATTTATAATTAAATCTCTCTTAAGTACATCAAAGTGTTGTGTTTGTTCTTTCAATATTATTTTTGAAGTTTTTTTTTATTCTATAACCTTTCATGACTGAAAAAGGAAATCACAAAATATGAATTTTTTTGATTGGATTTCATGTCAACTCTAAGACATAGCAGAGCTATAACTACTGTGCGTGTGTGTGTATATATATATATATATATATATATATATATATAAGATGAATTATTTGACGATGTGTAATGATGAATTATTTGATGATGTGTAATTACAAGTTTTTAATGATGTGTATTGATAAGTAATGATGAGGCATTCATGCATTCATTGTCGTGTCTATTTGAAGATGTGTATTTAAATATAGGCTGGATAAAATTAGTAACATGTCAATGATATCCAAAATTGGTGAGTAGGTTTGGTACCACATGCATATTTGGTTGAGTTTAGGAGCATTGCATACATAAATGTATTTTATCGATGTGTGAATTCATAAATGATAATTGTCTTTGTTTAAGTGTTGAGTGCCCACTTGTGATTGTTTAAAGATGATAATATATTTGGATAATTGAGTTTTATGTATGCTATCTCTTTGAGTCTACTCATGATTTTTATGCATCCGTATTATTTTGAATGCATGCTCACCCCCTTCTTTTGTTGGATGCTTGTACCTTTATGTGGTACAAATAATTAGGACGAAGAACCTCATAAGTTGTGAGTCTTGGAGAATGGTGTGGGGGTGGGGGGTTTCTTTTTACTTTTTCAGATTTTATTTTGGAATTCATGTTGGAAATAAGTTTAATTGTTAATCAGATGTGGCTATGTTTTCAACTTATTTATGCTGCACTATTTTTAATTAAAATGAATTACTTTTGAACAATGAGAATATGTGACACCCTCGTATGTTTAAATATATTAATTGTATTTTTTATTTAGAAAATACTAGCTAGTTGGGGTTATGGTGTTACATAATTGGTATTAGAGCAGGTCAATCCAGTCAGACATGAGGTGCTTCGAGTGTGGTGGATTGGGACATCGTTTTCCTGAATCCAAAATCCAACTTTGGCTTGTTTCAAGTATGGGAAGACAGGGCACCGTGCAGACGAATGCAAGAGTAAGGATGTAGTTTGTTGTAACTTTGGATAATCTGGTTACACCACTATTAAGTGTCAGAAACTGATGAAGGCGCAGTTGGATAGGAAGTGATGTTTGCTTACATGATGATGGAAGTGGAATAGCATTTTAATGGATGAAGTGAAAATGAGGGATAACTTAACAATTGAGACATTACTCACTACTAAAAAAACAAAAATTAGTGAGGGATATTTAGTGAGGGAAAACGTGAAATCCCTCTCTAATTCCGTCACTAAATTTTGCGACCAAGGAATTTGTGCGGAATTTCATTTTTTCCGTCACTAATTTCCCTCGCTAATTTTTCTTTTTCTAGTAGTGACTGTTGAGAATTAAATATCGAGAGGTAAAACAACTAAGGGGGAAGGATATTGTCTTGATGAAAGTGGCATGGGGAAGACCTACTCGAGAAAGTGTAACTTGGAAGTTGGAGAGCCGTGTGAAGGAATCTTATCTAGAACTAATTCCTTCAGGTAATTTTCTAGGGAAAAATTTCTTTAAGTGTGGGAGTGTTGTAACACCCTAATTTTTCAATGGAAGTACTTTAGAACAATGAGAATGTGTGACACCCTCGTATGTTTAAATATCAATTGTATTTTTGATTTAGAAAGTACTAGTTGGGGTTAGGATGTTACATCTTGTGGTAAACAACAACAATGTTGCATGATTGTGGCTTAAATGAATTACACACATTCACATGGATCATTTAAATAAATTAGTAAAACATGATCTTGTATTTGGATTACCTAAAATTAAGTTTATTAAAGACAAATTATGTGATGCTTGTCAGAAAGGTAAGCAAACAAAAGTTTCTTTCGAACCAAAGCATATTGTTTCAACATTTAGACCTCTTGAATTAATTCATATGGATCTTTTTCATCCTTCAAGAAATAGAATTTTAGAGGAAACTATTATGCCATGGTTATTGTTGATGATTATTCTAGATATACTTGCACTGCCTCTCTTGCAAATAAACATGATTATTTTAAAGCCTTTACGAAATTTGCAAACTTGATACAAAATGAGAAATCCTCGATGAATTTTATGACGATTAAGGAATTTCCAATAACTTTTCGGCACCAAGAACACCGCAACAAAATGGTTGTCTCTTCAAGAATCATGCTTCATATGATGGACTATAGCATGTTCTCCTTGTATCACTTTACGTTATGTTATTACCCATTGACCCTATTTTTTGGGATCTCCGGTTATTTAGGTCTGGTTACCATCATGAGTTATTCACTTTTCCAAAGGCAGTAGTTCCATTTTATTTAGTGTTATGGACTTTCACTCTAGCTAGTCCTTTCATCAAAGGATCAGCTAAATTTTCATTACTGTGTTCTTGATCCACACTTATAGCCCCTGTGGAGAGTAACTCTCGAACAATGTTCTACTTACGACGTATCTACCGTTATAGTAACAGTTCTCAATTTTCGCAATAGTTGCCGTACCATCGCAATGGATCAACACAACTGGAAACAGTTTTTCCCATAAGGGAATCTCTGCAAGCAAGCATCTTAACCAACTTGCTTCTTCACTAGTTGTTGATGGTGCTATCATCTATGACTTCATAGTAGACTTGGCTAATATAGTCGGTTTCTTATATTTCCAAGTAACAGATCCTTAAGCGATACTAAATATATATCAATCGATCACTTTGGAATCATTTCATAAAGTGTTCCATTCTGCGTTTGTGCTTCCTTCCAGGACAGAAGGAAACCTTTGATAATGTAAGCCAAGGTTCATGGTTCTTTTTAGGTATCTTAAGACCCTATCAATAGCTTGCCAATGCTCATTACTATGTCTACTAACAAACCTGCATAATAATCCCATAACATAGGCAATATCAGGTTTAGTGGAATCAATGGCATATCTGAGACTACCAATGATGCTTGTATATTTTGATTGTCTCGCACTTTCACTAGTGTTCTTAAACAATTTTACACTTGGATATATGGTATGCAAGCAGGTTTGCAGTCAAAGTAATTGTATTTCTTTAAGATCTTCTCAACGTAGTGAGATTAATCCAAAGAAAGTCCCTTTTCTGATTTGGTAATTTTGATACCCATAATTATATTAGATTTTCCAACATCTTTCATATCAAAGTTGTTAGAATCTATTAGCATGTGGTCAGTTAGGTGGCATCGTTGTTCGTTTAAAAAACTGTGCACCCCCAAGGGCACACCCTTGAGCATGATACCTCCACTATATAAACATTATTGTTTGTGTGTAAACAATCTCATACGAGACATATGAATTTTTTCAATTCACAGATCAACACTCATAGTGTTCCAACAGACACAACTGACTGGAGATAACTCAAGCTAGAAAAGTGGTGGAGGGAAGTCGTTTGATGAAAGTGCAAGGCCATGCAAAAACAAAAAACATTTTTATTCGATGCATGTATTTTTTAGACTTTAATTTGATTAGTTGCTTGGCATAATGTTCATGACCTCTACATCTTTCTGTATTATAAAATTGAGGACATTTTCCTTTATCAATAAGTGCATCTTGATACAATGATATTGCATGTGTAATTCAATTTGTTATTCATTTACGATGTAAATTATGGTTATGTTCAAAAGGTTTGTATGAATTTTCTCACATGAATTTTGTTTTTTCATTTGGAGCTAAAGCAACCAGGAGTAGAGAAGCTAGCCTTAACTATAATTTTTGTTTGCATATGACAAATTTTGAAAGAACATTTTGGACTATTCTTCATAGATTTTTTAGAAATCAAACACTCGTTGATGTACATGTATTATCTCCAATTTTACAAGAAACCAACCCAATATCTGTGATTATAAATATGATTCTTGAGGAGTTAATTACTAAAGCAATTGCTTAATTAGAATTAAGGGAGTAATGGCTTGAGCTTGACCTACCCTGCATGCATCATACCCTGTGTGTGATGTTGTGATGCATGTAGGGTAGGCTCAGCTCGGTCTGTTAATCATGGTTAGGTATGTTTTAAGAATTACTCATCAAGAGTCCTATTTATAATCTCAAATTGACTTAATCTCTTGTCAAATTGGAGATAAAGCACGTACGTATTTTCTATTAACTTATTTTAAACAATACCTATTAATAGTTTTCACGTGTAAGATTTTCCATAAATAGTGAATTTTGAGATAAAAGTTAGTTTAATTCTCAGTAATCCATATTTTTAATTTCAATGAGTGTTTGATTTCTCAAAAATCAATGAAGAATAGTCCAAAATACGTGATCTCTGAAACTTTTTGTTATCTGCACAAAGACAAAGCAATAGATCCATAGTTCTAGCACAACAAGATTATAGGTAAGCCTAACCTCTCCACTCTTAGTTGCTTTAACTTCAAATAAAATTTAAGACAAAAATTAAAGTGAGAAATTTTATATCAAACTTTAGAACATAACCATATTTTTATATCAGAAATGTTAACGATTTGAGCTACACATGCACGTATTGATAAAGGAAAATGTCCTGAATATTCATGAAGTAAAATTCATGTCATGCATCACCTTGCTAGTGAATGTTCTACAGCAACATATGCTCTTATATATAGTTAGCCTCTATCTCATTATTGCAATGCTTCCGTATCAAAAAGAGAAAGGGATTTTACCATCGGACCTTGTTCCAGATCTAAAGTTTTTTAGACAATGAGAATATCGAAATTTCTTTTGAAAGTTGACATATTTTGTAGCAGACTTATAGTGATTTCAGAAGAGAAGATACAGTTAAATCGAAAAGATGCTTCAAGTATTGGACTGCATAAAGAAGAATATGATTTTATATATACTACAATAAGATCAGGACTATTATCGTACGCATTTCTAGTGTTATTAAATTGGTTGTATACGACATAGTTTAAATAGAGACTCAATTTGCTATTCAATTTGTCGACGAAATCATAGATTTAGTCATCGATGACTCATATAAGCGATAAATCGCTGTAGAAAAACAAGGAATACACTGTAACACTAGAAACGAATAACAAATGATACAAAGAGCTGATAAAAGGAGGATCTATAAACTGGAATTCAAAATTGAGAAGAAAAAAAAAATCCAAAATACATTGTTCAACTTTTCAGTTTCTAAAGTTTCAAATATGCTCATGGATACTGAATTTTGATCTATCTCAAAATTTTCTTCTTCATATTGTAATTTTTATTTATATTTTGATTTGAATTTAGATATGGACTCATGTTCCGATTGTGTTAGAGGTAACAAGATCATCATGAGTGCGTCGCCTAGGTAGGAGTGGGCAGCTAGGAAATAGCGGGTGAGTAAGGTTAGATGTCACTAACCCGGACCATCTTAGTTGCTAGAGCCTGAGCATGGACCTAAGCTTGATCCTAAGACAACAGAGAAAGTGTATGAGCCCCAATAAGAGGACGTTGAGATGCAAGAAGCAGTTGCTGAGATTGTAACTAAAGAGTAAGGTTAGATTTGACTTTGTATCATGACTTTGCTGTGTGTGTGTGTGTATAAGCCATTTATTTATTGCTTTTCTAATGAACATAAACGAGTTGACTACAAAAGGTATGTGCTTCAATAAGTAAACACATAAATACTTATGATGTTTAAGTAGGAAGGTGAGAAAAACACGATAATTGGTGGTTAAATTGTGTTAGCTATTTCTAAAAATCTTTTTCAAAGTTATAAAGAAAAACATAGTATGCAAAGATAGACAAAGAAGAGATAAGAGAGCAACATGAAGAATTAGTTTGGTTCACTTTACAATTCAAAGCTAGTTCAATTCCTTTTCACTTCTAAGGGATTTTTTCAATATAATGACAAGATTACAATTACTTATTCAAGCGAAAAACTCATTTAATGATGGTGGTAGAATAGGATCGATGGCTTCATCTTCTTCATCGAGGCTCTTAACAAGGTACTTAAAATTCGGTGACACTAGGTACCGAAATCATAGTATAGTTGGAAATGATTCGTTCAATCATTTCAATTATGGTGTGAAGAATTGGAGCTTTGGATCTACAAGCAACTCTAATACTTTGCCAAAGAATTAATGTTACTTTTTCTCCAATAAATAATAACCCTTTTACTATTCAAAGCAAAAATAGATCAACAGAAGTGGGAATAGAAACCATGAGTAAAGGAGGGTTTGATAATGCTTCAGCAGATAGCTTTGGGGTTGAATTTTACAGGTCAAAAGGAAAATAGGAATTTTAGATCTTGCGTGAACCAAACCAAGCTTTTCATTCACGCAAGATCTAAAATTCATATTTTCCTTTTGACCGTAAAATTCAACCCAAAGTTATTTGCCGAAGCATTATCAAACCCTCCTTTATTCATAGTTTCTATTCCCACTTATGTTGATCTATTTTTGCTTTGAACTCTAAAAGGGTTATTATTTATTGGAGAAAAAGTAACATTCTATGGCAAAATATTAGAGTTGATTATAGATTCAAAGCTCCAATTTTTCATATCATAATTGAAATGATTGAACGAATCATTTCCAACTATATTGTGATTTCGGTACCTAGTGTCACCGAATTTTAAGTCCCTTGTAAGAAACTTGATGAACAAGATGAAGCCATCGATCCTATTCTAACCCCATCATTAAATGAGTTTTTCGCTTGAAAAACTGGAAGATCAGATGCAAATTGGAAGATCCTATTCTACCAAAAAAAAATCTTCTTGCTATAATTTCATTGATGACAGAAATTGTAAGATCGGATGCAAATCTTGATCTTAAAGCTCTAAGATATTCCTCCTAAAATTCAGATTCCGAAATAATAACAATGAATGAGAAAAATAATTTTTGTATGAAATGAAGAATTTATGTCTTTTATAAAATTGAATGTTCAAATTCCGTTCAGATTAAAGGAAATATAAACTATGATTAAATATTGATGTCATACCTTTGGTACTTCGTTGATTTGATTTGTTAAATTGATAATCTGCTAATAAGAATATCTTCATCTGCATTGTCATTATCACCTCAGCTTCATCAAACATTATAAAATTCTGGCAATATTTGGATTTACCTAGATCTGGACAAAATCGATCCAGTGAAGTTATTAAATCGTGGATACTTTCGAAATTTGTGGTGGTTATGGTAATGGTGGTGGTTTGTGGTGGTGTTAGATTGGATGTAAAATGAAATAAACTGGTGAAACACAGACACCCAACTTTCTCATGAGTTTATCTCCTGAAGCACAATATTATCGAAAAACAAAGAATACCCAATAACAACGAATATGAAGAAGGGGAGATGCATAACATGGAAATAAAAATAACAAAAAAAAAAAAGAACAATGAACCATAGAATGAAATACAACGGCGCCTCTTTATATAATGAGTAAGAAAATAATGATCACAACTTAGGGTTAGGATCGATTATGGGCTTGGGCCTTGACTTATTGTATGCATCTATTGTTAGACTATTACTCTTCCCACCCTATCACTTACTGATGATGGAGCATCATATGATTTTTTTTTATGTTTTTAGTACTTTTGTTTGCATTTGAAGACAAATAACATGAGATTTAGAAGATTTGTCAATGGTTTGAGGAATATATTGTATTGTTTCACTCGAGTCGTTGTAATTCACTTTTATCCTAAATCAGGCAACTCAATAGGTGTTTTGAGTGTTATGTGGTGAGAAATCATGTAAATCAACGAATCAAGACATAACATGAAGGATCAAGGGTATGAAGAATGAAGACCAGTGATTCTTATAAGGTTTTTGAAGACAATACAAAGTGAAGAAAATTCATTTCAAGTTCCTTGGAGTTTCCAGACAGAAGAACGATTGAGAACGGGATGAAATCACAAGAATTCTCACACGGGAGCTGCCTCATTCGCATCCTTCACACAAGCCATGTGCCTCATGCACCCCTGTTATGCGCTGATGTAAACTGTCTGTTTCTTATTTTTCAAGCTGGATCGGTGGAAAAACCCCAATTTTCTTCTCTTAAACCTTAAGTAATCATATGTTATAAATAGAGACCCTTGAACACATTAGTTTTCATTCATAAAGTTAACGGTTCAAGGAAAGGGTCATGCATCAGATTCCAAGGCAGAGGACTTCAATCCTTCTCTTGTTTTATCTAGGGTATGTTTTTCCATTGTGTTGTTATGATGTTTGTTGTCATGTTCAACTAAACCTCTTTGATTAGGGTTCTAAGATGAACCCCCTTCTAATTTATTGGATTCAATTAATAAATTTTCTATCCAGTTATGGTTTTCTTGTGTCTAATTTAATTTGTGATTGCTTATTCTTAATGCTTTTTCAATTGAGAATCTCTATCGGTGATCTTGAAAATTGATCCGTATAGAATAAGTAGGATTGACAACCAGAAATTACTCTTTTGTTCATGGCAGTTCTAATTGCTTCTACTTACTATATATTAAAATAAATGCATATGATTTTCCAATTTTGCCCTTAGCAGGGGCAATTTAGTAATATAATAAGTCTTTAAAATTTGGTGAGTGCCACCTCATCAACATTTGACATATATTATATATATATATATATATATATATATATATATATATATATATTTTATATATTTCTCCTATTTTTTTCAAAAAAAAAAACATTTCTCTCCAATATTTTCATTGCTTCACCGATATCGTTAAAGGTGTTCAAAATCGAACCAAACCATGCGGTTGAGTAAAAAAATGATATGAATAAATCTGAACCAAATGTTGTTTCAGTTTGAATTGGTTCGGTTTGCGGTTTTGATTTTACCAACCGAACAAAATTAAATCAAACTGCAATATAAGAAAAACACTAATTTAACACATATTATCTACATCAATACTCATATAAATTCAAAGGAAACGTTAATAAAATGAAATATTATTTTCTCATGTTAAGTTTCTTCATTGCTTTTTCTATCAAAAATGTATTTATGTGCTACTTGAAGTCTTAGAGAATTATTAAAATTTTAGTCTTTTGAATTTCTTACAAAATAGGATTACTTGTTGTCCACGTTTTAATTTGGTCTACGTAGTTGGGAACACTGTTAGATAGAAATAAAATTGTAATGTTGGATGAAATTTAAAACATTATTGAAAATATGTTGTGTTTTACCTTTTTAATTTGTTTTAACGTTGAAAAAAAAATGTTGTCTAAAAAAACCGCAACAATCGATCCAATCCAAACTGGATTGGTTTGGTTTAGTTCGGATTATATTTTAAAAGTTAACCGAACCAAGTCAAACCGCATACTTATTTATCTTGCAGTTCGGATGACTTTTAGCCTCAAAACTGAACCAAACCGCACCGCAAACACCCCTAAGTATCGTAGTGGGAGAGCTATTTGAGCTGAAAAACACTGTTTGAGCTTCTTCTTCATCAGAGGTTATTTATTTATTTTTTCATGAATCTAAAACCATGCATGGCATACATTGAATGAGTTTTTTGCATTGTGTGTTTTATTTTTTGTTTTGCCATCCGATTGCGTGTTAAAACTTTGTTTATTCCTGGTTTTTTCATTCTGAGGGGATTTTTGTCGCATGTCTATAGAAAGATATTATTTTAATTTTAAGGGTTTACTTTTTCAGTTTTTGTTTGTTTCTTTGTATTTTTGGGTTTATTTTGGATTAATCCAGAAAGATGAATTTTTGGTTTCTAAAGAGATGTTTTTTTTATTTAAAGGTATCATCTTTGCATGTGTGGTCTTGTGATTATGGTAAATAAATACATGCATGTGGATTATAATAGTGATTATGATGATTAATATCAAATTTTTGGTGATTGAATTTTGGGGAATGCAAAGGCTCTAACACAACTGATTACAGTAAAATCTACTAACTATTTATTAAAATAATACTAGATAATTTTCCTATTTTGCCCTCCTAAGAGCATTTTTGTAATCTAATAATATGTGAATGTTGTTGGTTGCCACTCATCAATACTTGGGCTATTTATTTGGTGATTTATGATTTTCCCAATCTTTTGCATCTTCGGTGGAGAAAACATATTCTCTCTAAAACAACACATACAACACCACGTCGCAAACCTCTCTCACTTTTCCACCGTCGTTGATCTACACCGCATCTCCGATCAACACAGCCGCCGTAGCTTGCACCGATCACCACTGTCGTAGATTGCACCTATCACCACGACCTCTCCGATCAAGCAAAATTTCTAACAATTTGATATGTTCCACCATAACAAAATCTCGGATATACCTTCAGTTTTCTTCAACAACAAAGGTGCTTGCTTATTCATTTCCTTCTTCCGTTTTCTTGATTATCAATGGTTATTTTTTTACTTTCTCATCTATTCACTTTTCCTGCATTTTTAGCAAGACCCATGTTTTGCATGTGAGATTTATCACCATCCTTCATCTTATTGGAGTAGGAGGAAGCGCTAAGTCAAGTTAGAAGGAAGCTAAGGGCCAAGTTTGATTTTTGTTGGAGATTTGTGAAATTTGGGAAATAGGTTTGGAGATTTTGGTTGATTAGGATTATGGGGTTTAAGAATTTGTGTTGTTTGAAAAGAAATTGATGTTTTTTGATTGCAAAGTTTGGTTATTAACAGAGTTATGTGAAATTCTGAAAATGGGGTATCAGTGATTTTAATATGAAACGTGATTTTGAATGTTTTGTTTTTAGAGTTTAGGGTTGGAATTTTCTGAAAACTGATAAATTTTTCCTATTTTATGAAATTCTGGAATTGGGTTTTGAGAGTTTTGTAGAATTTATTATTCTGGAATTGGGAGTTTGTGTTTTTTGAAAGTGTTAAACTTCATTAGGATCTATGCTATTATGATAATGGATATGAAATTTTTTCATTGTTTTTACTTCTTATGGTTTTGTAACAAAAGTTTTGCTTATATAATGAATAACGTATGATTGGCTATACATTTATTTTTCAAAGTATATATGTAATCATGTTATTCTTTTAATTGTTGGTTCTCTTACCCTTTTGTTTTGCCTTTTAAACCCTTTTGTTCATGTAACATGGTTTGCCGAATGATTGTTGTTTTATTTAATTTTTTTATGTTTCTATGTATGTCATTATTAATCCCATTTTCTTAATTTGGGAATTTTGTTTCTTTGGTTCATTTTGTATGATGTGAATATTGGTGTTAATCCCTTTTTCGTAACTCTATGACAGTAGCGCACGCTTTTATAATTTTCGCTAATATGTAATCGTAATATGCACATCATTGGTCCCTTCATTGGTTCCAATTAGTTTCATCTTAATTATTACGTTGTTTTCCTGATCTCAAGAACAAAATATATGCTCTTTTCATGAATCAATACTTGGTAAGGATTAGGTATAGGTAAGTTTTTCTTTTTATTGTTTTTAATTTTTATTTTTTATTTGTACACCATAGGTTGTATATATATAATCGAAAAATCACTTTTTTTTGTAATTAATCAAACTTATTTGTGTAAACAATCAATTTTTATGTTCAGTTATATATACACAAAATCGAAAAAAGTAGATACCTAATTCCTTTGCACCACAAGTTGTGTTGCTTCTTGTGGTACTCTTTTCTCTACCATGCATTACCCAAAAAGGCCCTTTGATTACCCTTATTACCCATACACTCCACATTACCATCAAGGGTGGTACACACCGTACCCCACACCATATCCTACCCCATGGGAATATCCTTATGAAGAAGAAAACATCGAGGAATTGGAAGAAATGGTGGAACAACTGTTTAAAATCTCCACATATTGTTTTGAAAAAATAATCCAGAGATAAAAGGTCTTGAATGAGAGGCGAAATGCATTTGTATCCTACATCTCCCTAGTCTGTAACAAATATTACTTCCACAATCATGGAGGTGAGCAAAGAAGTGATTGTAGTGTGACAAGAGACAAAAATCTTTGTCATGCTCCAAAATCAACACCTCTTGCCCGAACAGACAAACCTGAATCACAGTTGGTTTAGTTGCTGAAAAACATAGGTGAAATAGAGGTAACACATGTGTTGGTAGAAAAACTATATAATAGTCCAACTTATAATAAGTTTATAGGATAGTTATTTTCTTCCAAGCGAAACCTTAAAATAAAGGAAGTAGTAATTCTTACTTAAACTTGTAGTTCCATTGATAGAAATCGTATGCCTAAGAAAAGGAAGAACTTATGACTCCTTACCATCCCGCCTTCCATTGGGGAAATAACCTTTAAATCTTATGTATGTGATCTAGGATCAAAAGTGAATTTGATGTCATTGCCAATATGCAATAAACTCAAAAAAGAGATGATCTGTCTGGTAAGAACGGTTGAGTGGCAACAGTGACAGAGAATGCTCCGGTGTGACGGTAACGGCTTCCAGCATGGAGGCGATGAGTCTTCGCGGTGGGACGAAAGGTGTTTGCAGGAACGTTAGCACTCTGACGCTCGAGTCAGTAATGGAACTGAGAAAGAGTGTGTAGAAAGTGTTCCGAAAAGTGATGTGTACCTTGAGGGTGAACCAAGTTCACCCTTGTATAGGCGTGTGATGTCCATAACTGTCTCAGAATTATGCGGCGTGAGATTAGGGACGGAGAAGGACATGTGTAAGGTGATCCTCGTGCGGGGCCGTTGTTCAGTGTGGTACGACACATTCCAACTAGCGTGCTCCCTCCAGTGCGGAACCTAATGGCGGTGTATCGTATACCACGTGTTAACGTCTGATTGTTCTTCTGGCCAGTTCAGAACAGTTGCCCCCTAAGTTGTTGTGGCATGTAGGGCGCAATGGCTTTAGCCATGGATGATGCTTTTCGACGTGGTGTCTGTAGAAGCCCGACCTTTGTGGCGTTCGATGCATTTAGTGGGAGTAGTAGGCATTTAATGCTTTCAACTGAAACGTGTAACTGCCCGATTTTCACTAGATTTATTTTTAATTGTTTTAATGTGTGTTTGTTTATGCTTGTATGTGATTATTTGCCTATGTGTGTATTTTAGTGGGTTTTAGTGCTAAAGGGGTGTTTTGGTCATTTTTCGAGTAAGGGTAATTTAGTATTTTCATGGTGAGGATTATTATTAGTGCTTAAATATGAAACATTATTTTACTAAGTTACTAGTGTGGTAATTAGTTGTGAGCCGATAAGTATTCAATAACTTTAACCATAGGTGAGTAAATACTTTGCGGGTTAGTTAGCAAATGAGTTGAGCCCATTAAGACATAAGGGTTAAGCCCAATAGCGATGAGCCTATTTAAACCTTAGTGTCGCGCCATTTTTCGGAGATCAAGGCTATTTGATTAGCGTTTGACTCACTATTTTATTTCACGACCGAACATTTAATTTTAAAAAGAAGGGGAAAAAAGTTCGAA
>Ga0228711_1006305_pt1 | contig 17694 bp, 22 predicted proteins | sample MedpolnodulmetaG_2_FD_177996 | JGI IMG/M metagenome (GOLD analysis project Ga0228711, IMG submission 177996) | Root nodule microbial communities from Medicago polymorpha collected in Santa Monica, California, United States - brown nodules | ecosystem: Host-associated > Plants > Roots > Nodule...
AAAAAAAAAAACTTCAATTGTGAAAAATGTTCTCATTTCTTTTCAATTGTGAACAATGTTCTCATTTCTATTTAAAATAAACAGTTTTACTTTTAAGTATAATTTATACCATATAAAGTGGATTTTTTTTTGGATAGATTATAATGTGGATGTTTTAATTATGCTAATTAAAATGAAAAAAATATTAAATTGGAAACTCCATTGTCATTTTGTTTTGTGGATTTTCATATTAAATTTTAGGAATTGTCTAATATGAACCCGATCCAATGGTGGACACTCCTACTACTTTTGTAAGTTTAAATAAAAATATTATTCTTGTTCTCAAATTTTTATTATTATCAAATTTATTTGTTATTAAAAATGATAAAAGTCTACCTTTAGACCATTTTTTCGATGTTTATGCTAAACACATCCTCAATTTTAGGATGAGTTGAGAAAAACATTGTAAGTTTGTATATATTTGACCATTTGCATACAATGATTGAATTAAACATAGATTTATTTTATTCTTGTAGTCTAATATTTTTTCTTTTCAAATTGGCATGGTAAATTAGCAATACATCCTCAATTTGCACTTCAATTTTTCTAAAGTGCTTGCCTATATTATAAGTTAGCATAATTTTATTAAAGATCTTCTGAGTGTTTATTTGGAGGGTCTTTGGAGTAAAGACTTCAATGCTCTCTAGTTTCTTGCTTGGTTTGTAATTGCATTATATTTTGGCCCCTTGTACGCCTATAAATATAATTAATTGTACCTTTTCTGTTTAATAAATATAATTAATTATATTTTTGATTTTACCTTTTGTGGGGGGGTTTGCTTGGTTTTGATGTTTATTTGGGTTAAGAGGTTTGTTTTTTACTGGTGTTTAAGATGTATGGCATATGCATTTACTTTTGAGTGTTCCGTCTATATACAACGCTTTTTGCTTTGTAGTTTTTGTCTTACTGATTGATCCCTGTTCGTCTCGAACAAGATTTGGTCATTAATAAACTTTGCCTTGAAAAAACATTTATAACATAATATATTTTGTTAATTTGAGTATTATACATAACTTGCTCTAGCTTGTCATGATATATCATTGGCGTGATTGACAAGACTTTGAAATAAAGGTGTCACTGTAACAATTTGTAAGTGATTGTTGAGCTAATTAAATACATAATAGGTTTAATTTTTTTAGTTTTTTTTTGTGATAATCTCTAAACAGCATGGAGAAGATACTGGAGCGCTATGAAAGGTACTCCTATGCAGAGAGACAGCTAGTTGCAAATGATTCTGAGTCACAGGTTTGTCATTTCATCCATAATATAAAGCTAGACAACACTCATATGAACATAATCAAGTGCATTCAGATCATTGATGTTTAAGATTTTAAACCCGTCATTAATCGAAAACCAAAATAATAATGACGATATAGTTCTAAATTGTGATCCGCAACTACAATTGTGCCGGTCATATAAAAGTTTTAGAAGTCTCAACATCGGCATTACCAATATCAAGGCTCACAACATAATCTCAACCGCGAATGCAGGGAAATTGGACTATTGAGTACACACGACTGAAGGCAAAGATTGATCTTTTGCAAAGAAACTATAGGTATATTATTTATGATTATGTACTTTGTTGAACTTTCAACATTCACTAGTCACGCTGAATTATTATGACACTAAACCCTATAGGCACTACATGGGAGAAGATTTGGGATCAATGAGCCTCAAAGAGCTTCAGAGTCTGGAGCAGCAGTTAGATACTGCTCTCAAACTCATTCGTACACGCAGAGTAAATATATCTAATATAACTTCTATACTTTATCAGTTACATTCTTTATAATAAACTATTGCTGATTCATATTGAAGTATGTATTTTTACTTTGATTTAACCAGAACCAACTCATGTACGAGTCCATTTCAGAGCTTCAGAAGAAGGTACAGGCTCAAATCTTTGTGTAGCTAGGTTTATGACATACTATAAATTGATTATGCATCTATCTATTCTAGATAATCAAACTGACATGTGCTCTCCTTTGGTGTAGGAGAAAGTGATTCAGGAGCAGAATAACATGCTTGCAAAAAAGGTGATTTAATCAGCCTTAATTATTTCTTTTTATTTTCTTTTGTGCAATAGATATTTTTTAATTTACCATTGGTTAATGCTGCTTGATCCGGATATGATCATTTCTTGGTACAATGGTACTAATATATATTGTTTTATATAGCAATGTAAAACCACTTTGACGATTCTTGCAATTATATGTATGTTTTCCTTGTTAATTAGTTATGCTTAAAATTATAAATTGGTGATATTTTCAATATATATGACTTAGTGAGGGTCCTATGTAAAGCTTAATTAACTATTTCATTCATCCATCCATCCAACAGCTTTAATTATAGTTTGTTTGATACTCACAAATAAGTAAATGTGATATGTATGGGAGCTTCCCCCTCCTTAAAAGGGAGTCTAAATGTGGACCAGTAGATATTCACCTTACTTAAATAAGTACATGTCAAGATAGGGTGTATCTAATATAAACCTTCAAAAAATGTTCAAGAATAGTCTCTTATGATTTTTAGTAAAAATTTATTTTATAATAATGAAAAACAGAGAACACATAAAATATTTAATAAAAAGTTTTTTTTTGGAAGAATTTAATAAAAAGTTATTGAAAATAGTAAAATTCACCTTTGAACCAAATCCATATCACACGCCCTGATCAAAACATTTTATTTTTTAGATAAATTAAAATATTACAATTTGCATGTAAAATATAGGGTGCAACCACTACGACATGTAGTCGATTCAGATCCACCATTTTGGATCTGGATCATATTAGAGTTTCCCTACTAATACTATGGGATGGGATTAATATCTCTTCCTATGTTACCACTCCCACACCATTAAGTAAGAAGTAATTGTGTTACTCAAGCATTAATATGGAACTCAAAAGTGCGGTAGGTTTCCCTATTCCAATGAAGCTATGACAATCTATTCTTACTTTAAATTTATGCAAAAGTAATAATCGTTTATACCTTATGATATGAATAATTAATCAAGGTTAAGATTCTTCTTTTTATTTTGCATGACACCTTTTGGACTTATAAAAAATAACTATAGATCAAGGAGAAGGAAAAGATTGCAGCTCAGCAGCAGGCACAATGGGAGCACCAAAACCATCACGGAGTTAATCCAAATTACTTACTACAGCAGCAACTTCCAACTTTGAACATGGGGTGGGTAATCATTTCTATAACATGCATGCATTATTAATTAAATTATGTCACATCATTAGTAGTTACTGATCATAGTAAAAAAATAAATAAAATTATTTGCAGTGGCAATTACCGTGAGGAAGCACCAGAAATGGGGAGGAATGAACTTGAACTTACCCTGGAACCATTGTATACCTGCCATCTTGGATGCTTTTGATGAAAACCTTATTAAAGGTGCATGGTATTATCAATATATATGTGCTTATAAATATGTGGCTCTATGTTTTGTAGTTTCCCTATTTTGAAGACGCTAATAGTCTATTGTAAGCTTAATTATAACTTGATTATAAGGGTATAGACTCCTAAGTGGAATTAAGCTTTTCTATGTATTAATTATTTATATAGCTTAAAGGCAAGTCCTGTAATGTAATGACATTCGAGCTGATTAAGCATTGACTTTTACGATCGTTACAAGGATCGGATATTTTATGGCGGTTTCAACCGCTATAATTCATGTATGCGACACTTCACGCCTTCACCTACTGTCGCAATATTGTGTGTCGAAGGTTTTAAAATTCTTGTAGGAACTTATTATGTGTATTGGTTTTATTTTTAAATCATCAAAATGTATTAATAACCATTCAAATCGGGTACGTGCAAACAAGTCTAAGAACATGACAAATAGTGCACTAGCAGGAGCTAGCTACAAAAAGAAAAGGGAAATTGGGTTAGTAACATGTAACCGGGTGGAGGTTCTTAATTCCCGATTAAATTCTTGGAAGAATAGATTTGTGAGTATCAGTGGAAGAGTTGTTCTCATTAATACGGTTTTGTGGCGTGTTGTGTTTATTGTGATAATGTTCCGGAGATAGGATATAACATTTTGATTAAGTGTGGGTTCACTAGTATTATTTGGTATATGAGGTGTTCAAGTGGCTTGGGATCATATTGGTGTTGCTGGGAAAGTTGTTTACGTTGCTAGATTCCTTCACGTTATGGTTTGGAAGGGGAAAGATAGAAGAGGGGTTTCTTTGATATGGCATTCATTACTTTGGCTCATCTAAAAAGCTAAGAATGAGAAAATCTTCAAGGTAAAGAATCCAAAAGCATACAAGAAAACATTTGAAACGTGTTTGAAGCTTCTGCATTTCAATTGATTATCACTGAGATTCTTATATCTTCTTGTAGAGTGTCTTTGCTTAATTCCCGACAACTTTCTTCATGTTTTGTTGAAAGAAGATTGTCTGTTACCACCTCCTTGTAAGAAGTGGATGACAACAAGATTGGTGAGGCAGAGAAATAGCATTTTGAGTTTATGGATAGACAAGTTGCCTTCAATGAGCTCATGTCTAAAGAGCCAAAGCCGCCAAAAAAACCAACAAATGAGCACATTCCTTCAATGAGTTTATGGATAGACAAGCCGCCAAATGAGCTTATGTCACGCAAGAATGCATTACAACAACAACAACAACCAAACCTTATCCCACTAAGTGGGGTCGGCTACATGGATCAAATGACGTCATAATGTTCTATCATAAACCAAATGTGGATCCAACTCATTGACCTCTAAATCCTTTCTAATGGTTTCTCGAATAGTTCTCCTAGGTCTTCCTCTACCTCTTTTAACTTGACTCTCCTCCATTTGATCTCCTCTTCTGACCACGGCATCTACGGGTCTTCTCTCTACATGCCCAAACCATCTAAGTCTATTTTCTACCAACTTTTCTACTATAGGTGCTACCCCCACTCTCTCTAATGGTGTCATTCCTAATCCTATCATGTCTAGTCTTACCACTCATCCAGCGCAACATCCTCATCTTTGCTACACTTACTTGATTCTCGTGTTGACTCTTAACCACCCAACACTCTGTACCATACAACAACGCCGGTCTTGCTGCTGTCTGATAGAACTTTCCTTTCAACTTAAGTGGTACTTTCTTATCGCACAAAACTCCTGAGGCTCTTCTCCATTTCAACCACCTAGCTTGGATACGATGGCTTACATCTGCTTCTATTTCTCCGTCATTCTGTACTAAGGATCCAAGATATTTAAACCGTGTAACTTGGGGAATGATATGATCTCCAACTTTCACCTCCAAGGTAAACCTACTTCTCCTTCCGCCGAAGTTACATTCCATATACTCTGTCTTGCTTCTACTCAAGCGGAAACCATACGCTTCTAAGGCTTGCCTCCAGGTCTCTAGCCTCCCGTTCACTTCCTCCATCGACTCACCAAGCAAGATTACATCATCTGCAAAAAGCATACATCTCAGTGCTAACTCTTGGATGTGTTCCGTCAGTACATCCAAAACTAAAGTAAAAAGATAAAGACTTAGGGTTGACCCTTGGTGCAATCCTATTGTTATGGGAAAATCTTCGGTAGTCTCATCCTGCGTCCTCACACTAGTCTAAGCTCTCTCATACATATCCTTGATAGCCCTATTATAGGCAATCCTAACCCCTTTCTTCTCCAGGGTTTTCCACAAAATCTCTCTCGGTACTCTATCATACGCCTTTTCCAAATCAATGAAAACTAAGTGTAAGTCTATTTTATCCGTTCGATATCGCTCCATCACGCATCGAAGTAAGTAGATCGCTTCCATAATCGACCTTCCAGGCATAAAACTAAATTGGTTATCTGTAACTCGAGTCTCCTTTCTTAGTCTTCGTTCGATCACCCTTTCCCATAACTTCATGGTATGACTCATTAGCTTAATTCCCCTATAATTCGCGCAATTTTGTATATCCCCCTTGTTCTTATAGATAGGAATTAAAGTGCTTCTTCTCCACTCGTCCGACATTTTCTTCGTCCTCATAATCTCGTTAAAAAGGTTTGTGAGCCACACAATTCCTCTATCACCAAGACTCTTCCACACTTCGATAGGTATGTTGTCCGGCCCAACTGCCTTACCACTACTCATCCTTTTGAACGCTTCTCTAACCTCATGCTCTTGAATCCGACGATAATAGTTATAGTTTCGGTCCTCCTCTCCGATGTCTAACCTGTTAGCATCTAGTAAGATCTCATATCCTTCATTAAATAGGTTGTGAAAATAGCTCTTCCATCTATCCTTAATATCTCTTTCCTGAACCAAAACTTTACCCTCTTCATCCTTAATACAGTTTACTTGGTCCAAATCTCTTGTCTTTCTTTCTTGTCCCTTAGCAAGCTTATATATAGATTTCTCTCCCTCCTTGGTACCTAAAGATTGGTATAATCCTTCAAAAGCTTGAGTTCTCGCTTCGCTCACCAACTTCTTAGCCTCTTTCTTAGCTATCTTATTTATTCCAAGTTTCGCCATTTTTACACCTAGACTAGTCTTTAAAACAATCTCTTTTGATCCGAACTTTACTCTGAACACTGTCATTCCACCACCAAGATTCTTTACCCCTAGGTCCAAAACCTCGAGATTCTCCCAACGTCTCTTTTACTACCTTTTTAATCGCATATGCCATCCTCTCCCACATATCATATGAGCTTCCATGTGGTTGCCTGAAACCTCCCTCTAATATCTTGTGTTGGAATATCCTCTGTTTTTCACCCTTTAAATGCCACCACTTGATTCGTGGAGCCCCACTATGGCTTCTTCTCTTAGCCCTCCTCTTTACCCTTACATCCATCACCATCACTCTATGTTGGCTAGTTAAGCTTTCTCTAGGTATGACTTTACAGTCCAAACAAATCTTCCTATCAGAGTTCCTAAAAAGAAAGAAATCTATCTGAGAACATGAGACCCCACTCTTGTAAGTGATAAAATGCTCATCTTTTTTCCTAAAACAAGTATTAGCTATAATAAGATCAAAAGCCGATGAAAAATCTACGATGGATTTACCCTCCGCATGAATCTCCCCGAGACCATACCCCCATGCAAACCCTCGAAACCTCTCGAAACACTCCCTACATTCCCATTTAAATCCCCTCTTAGAAAAATCTTTTCCCCTAACGGGATATCCTGAATTAATCCTTCTAGCTCCTCCCAAAACTTCACTTTAAGGTGTGTTTCTAAATTGGATTAATGATTTCCACGACACTTAAGTGCCGATGGATTAAATTGGATTTCGTCAGTTAACTGCCGAAGTTTTCTTTGGTAGTTAACTGCAGCCGGTTCCATTTTCGGTAGTTAACTGTCGAAGGGTATTTTGGTATTTAACATGTGTTTTTCAGTCAAACCAAATGTGACAACGGTAATTTTCATCAACATATGACCAAATGTAATAAAATCAAATTGAAACCCAATTCCCTTCAATTGAAATCAAATTGAATGGTATATGAGGAAACAAAACAATGCCACCAAATTACAATTTCTTCAACAAAAAAAAAAATGCCACCAAATTACAATTAGAATTCAGATAGCACGATAAATCTTACCATTCGAGATCAAAAACACTCACAAGTCATCGAGGAAACATATCTTCTCAAATTTATTAGCTCTACCTTGTTTATATAAAAATTCCTTGTCAAATTAAGACAAATGAGAAATCCAAATAATATTAGTGTTTTCAAACAATACAAAGAAACCAAAACAAAAAACAAACCACTACTATTTAAGTCAACATGATTATTGATTTTTACACAACATTTCCAATTCCAAAACTAATCATATGTTCCTTCAACATTTCTAAATAATTCAAATTCAATTCAATTTCTAAGCAAGATCAAATCAAAGAACATTCAAGAAATAAGCAATAATACATTATGATGCGACAAGAGCTTTGATTTGTATAATTAAATCAACAACAGTACCTTCACAACTCAAATTAAAATTTGCTTTCTCATTCACGCCATTTAAAAATAACTTCTTATTTCTTAACATATACGCTTTGGTGAAACACTAATCAATTAATCAATTTAAACCTCAGATGCTAATCCATGTGATTAGGGAGTGAATGTTAGAAAAACTTGAAAACCGGCTCATGAAAAAACCGGTTCACGTCGAACGTTACACACCATTGATCTATTCTTAAACCATAGAATCAACGGCCACAAATGCTCCTCAATGGTTGTGTTAAACCCAGTTCAAAGAATCGTAGAAGAAAAATTCATCACTCTTTTACGTTCATGTAAAACCTACGAACGAATCCACCAGATTCAAGCCCAAATAGTAACAAATGGACTCGAACACAACGATTTCGTTGCACCAAATTTCATCACAACGTGTTCACGTTTCAAACGAATGCACCATGCACGTAAACTGTTTGATAAAATTCCCCAACCAAATACTGCCGCGTGGAATGCAATGTTTCGAGGGTATTTGCAAAATGAGCATCACCGCGACGCGGTTGTTTTGTTCAGGGAACTTAACCGGGTCGGAGGGATGCCAAATTGTTTTACTTTTCCGATGATAATTAAGTCGTGTGGGAAGTTGGAAGGTGTGATAGAAGGTGAAGAGGTGCATTGTTGTGCAATGAAACGCGGGTTTAAGTCGAATTCGTTTTTGGCGACTTCGTTGATTGATATGTATTCGAAGAAGGGGTGCGTTGATGATGCTTATAAAGTGTTTGGTGAAATGTGTGAGAGGAATGTGGTTGTTTGGACTGCTATTATAAATGGTTATATTTTGTGTGGTGATGTGGTTTCTGGGAGAAGGCTTTTTGATTTAGCGCCTGAGCGTGATGTTGTAATGTGGAGTGTTTTAATTTCGGGTTATATTGAATCGAAGAATATGGTTGTTGCGAGGGAGTTGTTTGATAAGATGCCGAATCGTGATGCAATGTCGTGGAATGCTATGTTGAATGGTTATGCTGTTAATGGGGAAGTTGAAATGTTTGAGAAGATGTTTGATGAAATGCCTGAAAGGAATGTGTTTTCTTGGAATGGACTAATTAGCGGTTATGTTAAGAATGGTCTTTTTTCTGAGGCGTTGGAGTCGTTTAAACGGATGTTGGTTGAGGGTCATGTGGTTCCTAATGACTTCACGCTTGTTGCGGTGTTGTCTGCTTGTTCGAGATTGGGAGCTCTTGATATGGGTAAGTGGGTGCATGTGTATGCAGAGAGTATTGGGTATAAAGGAAACTTGTTCGTTGGGAATGCGTTGATTGATATGTATGCAAAATGTGGTGTTATTGAAAACGCGGTTGTTGTGTTTAATTGTTTGGATACAAAGGATATAATTAGTTGGAACACTATTATTAATGGATTAGCTATACATGGACATGCACCTGATGCGTTGAGTATGTTTGATAGGATGAAGAGGGAAGGTGAAGAACCGGACGGGGTTACTTTTGTTGGGATATTGTCTGCTTGTACTCATATGGGATTGGTTAAAGATGGTTTTTTGTATTTCAAATCAATGGTTGATCATTATTCAATAGTGCCTCAAATTGAGCATTATGGGTGTATGGTTGATTTGTTGGGAAGAGCTGGTCTTTTAGATCAAGCTTTGAATTTTATAAGAAAGATGCCAATAGAACCTGATGCAGTTATTTGGGCTGCATTACTTGGGGCATGTAGGTTATACAAGAACGTTGAGATAGCTGAACTGGCTCTTCAGAGGCTCATTGAACTTGAACCAAACAACCCTGCAAATTTTGTGATGGTTTCAAACATCTATAAGGATCTGGGAAGATCGGAAGATGTTGCCAGATTGAAGATTGCAATGAGAGATACTGGGTTTAGGAAATTGCCAGGATGTAGTGTTATTGAGTGTAATGATAGTGTGGTGGAATTTTATTCCTTGGACGAGAGACATTCAGAGACAGAAAGTATATATAGGGTATTGAAGGGATTGACAATGTTGTTGAGATCACATGGATATGTTCCAAATCTCTCGGATGTTGCTCATGGATTAGGAGTGAGTGACTAATTATTTTTTATGAAGTGGCTCACTATCCAAAAGGTCCATAAGTTATTAGTAAGGCCATAATCAGAGTTCTTTAAATTATGATGGGACTGTTTTGAAAATCAATTTTGCGTCCTTTGAATTTGTGAAAGTTATGCGCGCAAAATCGCTCCGAAAATCCATTTTTGTTGCAAACATAAGTTCTGGTATATATGTGAAATGTAACAAATGTTCTGTTTTTAAATCGTGCCTTGAATTATGTACTAGTCAAAAAATGGTTTAACAATTTATACTTCCTCGTTCCATGTGCTGTCTATGCGTTCCTTCGTGGTATAGTTCTGGCATAAGGTGGGGTTATGGGAACCTACTATTCATTCGGCCTTGCTGCTTCAGTATAACTCAGTTAGGGAGGTCATTTTTCCTGTCCTTGCCATCCTTCCAGATGACCATTCCAGGTAGTTTGAGATGCTTATATGGACTATTTGGGCCACTCACAATAACATGGTGTGGAAGGGTGTGAAGGACTCTGTTGGAAGAGGTGGTGTCTCGTGCACCAGGAGTTTGGAAAGCTTGGAATAGAGCACTTATGAACACAGCAGGGCTGGTTCACCTCAGGTAGAGGCCCGGGGATGTTAAGTGGGTGAAACCAGCGTTGGGGAATTTGAATTGTAAATTGACACGGGATTTCATGAGAACCTTGGCATTTCCAGCTATGTTGCAGTTCTTAGGGATGATACAGTTGCTGTTTTCACTGTGTTTTGTGGTTGGTACCGTCCTTTGATAACGGTTCAAGACGGAGAAGCTTTGAAATTAATGTATGCACTCAAGTGGGCTCAGGATCATGATTTGCAAAATGTGGAGTTTGAGATTGATTTCAAAATAGTAACAGATGCTGTTGTTTAAGGTAGTCTTCCTATTTCTGAGATTGATTTAATTATTCAAAACTGAAAGGATATTATTAGTAGTTGTGCTAATTTTTTTGGTTTCCTTTATTCTTCGAGAAGGGGATTTGGTGGCTCACTCTTAATCTAGGATGCCACCAAATTGACCTGTCTGATTGAATTTCTCAGATGATTACTACTGATATGCAATGAGTCTATTTTAGTAAAAAAAAAAAAAAAAAGGACTCTTCCTCGTGCTCATTTTAATTTATATTAGACTTTATAACTTGAGATTTTGGAGATGCATGTCTTTTCCCAATCCATTAATCATGCCCAGAAAAGATTTTGTGCCCAATAAGATGTTTAGCTAACTGCTATGTGTGATTAAACGTTTGTTTTTAACAGCATTATATGGATAGAAGTTTCAAATTTCATTTATTCCTTTATGCAGAACACACCCAAAGCATACCATTAAATGCTCCTGTACTCAGCTTGCATTTTGTATAATCTTTAAATAGGTGATTTTGTAGTTTGTATGGGTTTGGAATACCCTTGTACTCTCCTTAATATCATTTTGCTGATTAAGAAAAATAGAGTTGACAAATACTTATTAGATAGATTCATTTATGATGAGATATGGAGATGGTAATTCTCATCAATTTCTGTTGCTATATGCTAATTGAGATGGAACGAAGTATGCTGATCGACTTATTGCTTTCTTTGATTGTTGAAAATGATAAGAGGCTAATTAGTAATAATAAGCCTGTCTGCTGTTATAAGAGTTCAAAAGAAGAAAAAAGACATCATATATAAACGTGTAATACAAAATCTGTATAATATAAAGAAATTACAGGCATTATAAAAAAAGGAAAATAATTACATGCTTTTCACACCATACAACAAGCAACAAAGATACCATCATCATAAATTCATAATAATAACCTTCGGTCATTCTGTCACACTCTTGTCCAAAAAAAAAGCAATTTTGTCACCCAATAAAGAAATAGAGAAATGCTAGCAACACACATTTTAACACACACTTTTCAACACACTCTTTTTGATTGATTAAAATTCACATGGGATCCACCAAATTTATATGGGACCCACATGATTTGGTGGGTCCCATGTGAATTTTAACCAATCAAAGAGAGTGTGTTGGAAAATGTGTGTTAGAGTGTGTTGGAAAGTGTGTGTTAGAATGTGTGTTGCTAGCATTCCTCAGAAAAATAATGATGAATTGTAACTTGTGAAAAAGTAGTATTTAAGTTGAAGGTGGCGGTGTGGTTATTTGCGAAAGATGGAGAAATTTCTCAAGTTGCAAGTGTTTTTAATGTTTTTTTTTTCCCGCAGCCTTCAAAAGTTTCTCAAGCAGGGCTTTCACATCTGGTTTTTTTGCTTCTTCCAAAAGATGGCGAGCTTCAAAGCTCATGATCATGCTTGATAAGGTCACAACCAAAATAAATAATATGATTAAGGATTTATTTGGAGCCATAGCTTGATAAATTGCAAGAGCTAATTAAGTAAGGAAGGAGAATGAATATTTTCTTTGAGATTTTATGAGAAGAAAGGGATAATATTTTTCCTTATATAGATTTGTGGGAGGGTATTACTGGTCCAACGTGTGGCATGATCTAAATAAAGAACTATAGAGCTTTTGCAAGCTTTAATTAGTCCAACATCCAATGTTTGACAAAATGTATATGCTTGGCTGTCATGAGATAAGATAATCGTAAGATATTTGAATATTGGATGCCACCTTTTTTTCCCTGTATGAAATCATCAATATATTTTTTGGAGATTTGGCAGATATTCATTCCTTAATGAAATGAGAGAGAGGATCTGCTCCCGTTGCAAGTGGAGAGACCCTTAATTTACAGCTAATATATTAAATAATTTTGATTAATTTAATTTAGAGTCTTGTTAACGAGTGCTCCCGGACACTCTTTAAGGATCCCAAATTTAGCAATTATTCTTTCTAAAAGTTAACTATTACAACTTTTTAGCCATTAATTACATAACTTTTCATAAAAAACTTACTATTTAAAGTGCTTAAAGAGTGTTCGGGGTACTCGTTAACATTTCTCTTTGACTTGTTATAACAGTTGATAATGAGTTAACTCATACTTCATAAGGGTATGAGTTCAACTCCAGCTGCCTGCTAGAGAACCTCATCAGTGAATAATCTCTTAGGAAATTGACGTAGGTTCACTGTTGTGTTGTGAAACGTGGTCTTAAGTCAAATTCGTTTGTGGCTACTTCGTTGATTGATATGTATTAAAGACAAGATTGTGTTTTGGTGAAATGCGTGAGAGAAATGTGGTTGTTTGGATGGCTATTTTAAAACAGTTATTCTCATGTGGTGATGTAGTTTTTTGGAGAAGGCTTTTTCATTTAGTGCTGGAGCATGATGTTTTAATGTGGATCGTCACGATTTTGGGTTGCATTGAATTGAAGGACATGGTTGTTTTGTGAAGGCTTTCCGATAAGATGCCAAGCCAAATCGGGATACGATGTCATGGAATGCTATATTAAATGGTTATGCTGCTAATGGAGTCGTTTAAACAGATGTTGGTTGAGGGTCGTGTGGTTCCTAATGATTTCACGCTTGTTGTTGTGGTGTCAGCGTGTTCATGATTGGGAGCACTCGATATGGGGAAGTGGGTGCATGTCCATGCAGAGAGTATTGAGTGTAAAGGAAACTTATTCGTTGCTGCTTCAATATAACTCAGTCAGGGAATTCATTTTCCACGCCCTTGGTATATATGAAGTATTAGGGCCACTTGTAAGCAACATGGTGTGAAGGATTCACTGGAAAATAGAGCTATTTCAAACAAAGCAGGGCTGGTTCACAGCAAGAAGAGGCATGCGGCTGTGAAGTGGATGAAACCAGCGTTGGGAAATTTGAAGTGTAAATTGATGCGGGATTTCATGAGAACCTTGCTATTTCCAGTTATGATACAGGTTCCGTTTTGACTAGATTTAGTGGTTCTTTGATAACGGTTCGAGAGGGAGAAGCTTTCAATTTACTGTACGCACTCAAGTGGGCTCAGGATCAGGATCATAATTTGCAAAATGTGAAGTTTGATATTGATTTCAAAAAAGTAGCAGATGCTGTCATTACAGGTAGTCTTCCTATTTCTGAATTTGGTTTAATTATTCAAAACTGTAAGGATATCATTAGTAGTTGTGCTAACTTTCTGGTTTCCTTTATCGCCGAGAAGGGAATTTGGTGGCTCACTCTTAATCTAGGATGCCACCAAATTGACTTGTCCATGCATTTGTTATCATGTCCGAGATTTTCTCAGATGAATACTTTTTTTTTTTTTATCAAGCTAGAAATGAATTAAAAATCAGGAGAGGCCTGAACCATAGTACAATAAGAATCCAAGAGAAAAATAGAAAACAAAAATACAACCACAAAGACCAAAAGTGGTACAAATCAATCAGTAACCAATCTAGAGCAATATAACCCTGTGCTATCCCTAAAAAGAAGAAGGAGCAGGAAAGATGGGGGGGCTGGCCACCATAGACAGGAGTATAAAGCTAGACCATGTGCATTCTTGGCTAAGGCATTAGCAACTTGGTTGCCTTCCCTAAACACATGCACACAAGAACAAACAACGCTATTACAAAATTTCCTGCAGTTGAGCCATCTTGTTCTCATCTTCCAAGGAACCATAGAGTTCAGATTAAAAGCATTAACCACTATTAAAGAGTCAGATTCTAAGCAAATTTGAGTCATCTGCATCTCTCTAGCCTTCTCAATAGCTAGCATGCAAGCTGAAAACTCTGCTTCTGTAGCAGAAGCGTGTCCAATGTTACTTGCTAAAGCACCCAAAAAGGTGGTATTTGAGTCTCTGAACACAATTCCAACAGCACCACAAGGATGAGAGCCTATGGCTGAACCATCAAAGTTGATTTTGATCACAGGAGAGGGAGGTGGGCACCATTTGACTTCCTGCCTGGCAGAGACTCTCTTGGTTTGGAAGGGAATATTAAAAAGCCTGGAAACTTTGTAGTCCTGCATGTTAGAGTTACCTTTAGTCAAAACCAGACTATGTCTGAGCTTGACTTCTGCAAGAATGCAATTGAACATTGTGGTAATGGTGTTGGATTTATCATGAAAATATCTCTGATTTCGTTCAATCCAGACAACCCAAATAATGTGAATGATAGCTGATTCCAATATCTGTTGCACCATTTTACTTCCTCTACCAGTGACTCCCAAAAGCAGGCTGATACAATCAGTGTAATCCAAAGGAATATCAGTGCCATTACCCAACCATTCCCAAAAATTTGGTGGTGACCCTGCATTCAAAGAAAATGTGCTTGGAAGATTCGGCATATTTCCTGCAAAATAGACACAATGTGGCATCCTCTTTTTCTAAGATTTTCATCGGTAGGAGTTTTGTCGTGTAAAAGCCTCCAAGTGACAAAGGCCCTAGTGAGTGGAATATTCCACAGCATGGAAGCCCAAGGGACTCTCTGATGATGTCCAGAGAAGCAGGAATAAGCAATTTTATTGGTCAATTGACCATCAGGTGCCATGGTCCAGTTGAGCTGGTCAAGAGTTTCCTGATCTGGCAGGGTGATACTATGAATTTTATCAGCCAAAGCAGGGTCTTTTCTCACAATATAGGCAGGCAGACACCAGTGTCCATTGTGCAAACAATCAGCAACTTTTATGGCTATGACAGGAAGCAACACTACAAGGATGCTCCAATGGTCAGCTATGGAAAAGTCTAACCACTTGTCAGTCCAAAAACTAATGGTTTGGCCATTGCCAACAAACCAGGTGGCATGTTCAAAAATGTAATTTATGTGTGTTTTCATTCCAGGCCACACAGATGATGTGATGTGATAAGCTTTAGGTTGGTGATTGTGAAGAAATCTATCTCTGCAGATGGTTGCTCATTGTTCCTCTGAAGTGATGAGTTTCCATGCTAGCAGAAGTAATGCAGCTCTGTTAACTGTAGCAAGGTCCCTCACAACCAACCCTCCACAACCTTTGGGTTGACACACCTTCAACCAAGCAACAGTACAAAGTTTTTTCTAAAGAGTATGATCCACTCTAGATGAAATTCCTCATACACCTAGCAATCTCAGATAATAAGCTTGCAGGCCATTTATATATATGAAAGGAGTAAGTTAACATACTACTAATCACAGCATTAACCAACTGAACTCTTCCCATAATGGTGAGAAGTCTCCCTTTCCATGTATTGAGCTTCACCTAAATTCTGTCCACCACAGGTCTAAAATGCAAAGCTTTAGGTTTGCCCTTAAACAGAAGGATGCCCAGATAATTGAAAGATAAGCTTCCTTGACTGAAGCCAGTTATAGATGTGATTGTGTGAGCTCTGGATAAAGTAAGAGCTCCATAGTGGAATTTGCTTTTATTAGCATTCACCATTTGTCTAGAGTAGTTTCCATAATCCTCAAAAAGTTTCATAATATGTCTTATGTTTGCAAGAGTTCCTTTGTAGAAGATAAGTATGTCATCTGCATACAAGCAGTGACTAGGAATGTAGAGTTGTTTAGTGGCCCTGATCTGAGATAAGTGTCCCTCTATCACTAAAGCTTCAATACCCCTACTTATAACTTCTTCAGCCAAACAAAAGAGAAGGGGTGATAGAGGATCCCCTTGTCTCACACCTCTAGTGCAATTAAAAACCCAACTGCTTTTCCATTAATACTAATAGACAACTTGGCTGAGTGTAGTATAGTGACAATCCATTCACAGAAGACATTATTAAAGCCAAAGCACTGTAAAACATGAATAAGGAACTTCCAATTTAGAGTGTCAAAGGCTTTCCTAATATCAATTTTTAGAGCAACATTGCCCCCATAAGCTTTCTTGTGTAACAAATTAACTGCTTCAGAAGTTATAAGGATGCAGTCTTGTATGTGTCTTCCAGGTATGATTCCCCTTTGGTGAACAAAGATAATTCTAGCAGCTATCAATCCCAGCCTATCAACCAGAATCTTGGTTATAATTTTGAATTGGAAGTTGGCAAGGGCAATAGGCCTGACGTTATCCAGTTTGTTAGCACCAGGCACCTTAGGAATGAGGATTAAGAGATTGGAATTTAAGTTGGGCATTATGTAATTATGCATAAAGAAGTACTGAGTCGACTTCACCACATCTTCACCAATTATATGCCAAAATCTTTGATAGAAATGTCCTGGATATTGATAAGTGCTCAAAAGTAACATATTTTATGTGTTAATCTAGGCATTTTAGTGACTTGTTCTGCAAGTTATCTAAGGAAAAGCTACCATTTGAGTGTATTTATACCATTTATGCTTAAATGTCTGATTCTACCCAATTTATGCAGGAAATGACAAACAAGGACCAAGAAAGAAGCTTCTGAACCAAGGCCTGTTCGCTTAAGCGTGCAGACGGTCGCTTAAGCGTGCAAGGACCAGTGAGCAGCCAACCAGTTCGCTTTCAAGGACGCTTTCAGGACGCTCATGGAAATCAACTGTTCGCTTAAGCGTGCCTATGGTCGCTTAAGCGTGCAAAATGTCGAGAGCAAAGTGAAGTTCGCTCACAAGCACGCTTTGTGCACGCTTAAGCGAAGTTCATCATCTTCAGAAGATAAGGTCCCACGTGGCAGCTTCTCAGTGGCCAGTGGAAGATTTTCATGTAGGTCGCTTAAGCGTGCACTTGTACGCTTAAGCGAACGGGCACGAATGTGACCCATATAAATAGCTTTCTCTTCTCTTTCCAAGGGACATTACATAGTTTTTGATATTTTTCTGGTTTTAGAGAGAGATTAGGGTATTTTCTTGAGAGAGAAACACAAAGCAAGGTAGTTAGGAGTAGA
>Ga0228711_1006306_pt1 | contig 17694 bp, 10 predicted proteins | sample MedpolnodulmetaG_2_FD_177996 | JGI IMG/M metagenome (GOLD analysis project Ga0228711, IMG submission 177996) | Root nodule microbial communities from Medicago polymorpha collected in Santa Monica, California, United States - brown nodules | ecosystem: Host-associated > Plants > Roots > Nodule...
CCCCCCCCCCCCCCTTCTTGTGGTTTTTCTCACCTTCAAGTATAACTAAGAAAAAACTATAGATAAAGAAAAGATAAAATATTTTTTGCGACAAAGAAAGACACTATATTGAAAGGAATATGATGTAGTTGTATGGATTAGTTCAATTATTTTATGCTTGTTTTCTTCTTTCTTTCTTGTCTCCTATGACGTGAGATACATGAATTAAAAAGCCACTTACTTTTTAGGTTATATGGTGTTGATATATGTGATTCATGTGGACAATCACATAAAAATTATGAAATAATTTATTTTGACTCATGTGTTGTAATTTCATAAATATAATTGTCAATTAATAACTTCAAGAATCACTATTCTATCATCTCAAAAGGACTTAGCCCAACTTTAGAGTCGGTCGGTGTCTTGTCATTTGACCATCCTGGTTTGTTGTGGAGTAGAGATGATCTTCATCTTCTTATTCTAAAAGCTTATAAGGTTAAGCTATTAGTTAACCCTAATTACACTCCTTAATTCCCTCCTTAACAACTAAACCTAGCTTCCTTAAGAAGCTTTTACAAGTGTAATTAATGACATTCTCCCACTAGTCTTGGTGACTTTCTGACTTCTATATTTGAATTTGAATTTCCCTCTCCCCCATCATTAAATTGGCCCTTATATCAATTAATCTATTAGGTATGTTGCTACAACTTGCAGCTAATAAAACTTGCACGTCTAAAAACATGGTTTTTTTATTTTTATTTTTAAGGAGAAGCTATGTTAATAGTTAGATAATCAATAGTACTTGATTAAATGTATTCAATATATACGTCTTAATTTTTTTTTTGTTGTTAACAAGTATATATGTAAAGCATATAACAAAAAACACCACTATTTATTTTCAATTTTATATATAGATTTAAAGCAAACAACACTGCTATTTTAACCATTTATATTGTTGACATATAATACAGCAAAAAAATTACCCAAGAAAGATCCTCAAGTATATATAGTATAGAACTGATATCTCTTAAAAATTTCCTTTCACGCATATTTTTTTTAAAAAGAAGATTCATATACATAGATTATATTAACATAGTTTAGAGTGATACGGAAAAAATTTTGCAAATTATTTTGAACAGATAATTTTTTTTTTAAAGGATGCAAACAGATAATATAGACAACAAAATAACTTAAACTCTATATATAGGTATCAATCAAAATTTGAAAGATGGTTACTAACATTAGGTTCATAGTATTTTTTTTCAAAAAAAATAAAATAGGCATATTCATACTTCTCGACATTTTTCTCTTTGTATATCATGGTTGGATTTTTTATTTAGATATATATTAGTAAACTGAATCAATATGTGTGCAATTAACCTGTACAAATTAAAATAGTTTATGGAAAGAACTTTAAATAGCTTAAGACAATTCCACTAATCAGGCCACTCACGGATTGCTTTAAAATGTTCAAGGTCGGGAAGATTTTTTGAGATTCCCATTATATGCTTAATTTATGGAGAACTAGATCATAGAAATACTTTTTTTTTTAAGGAGAGCATGAAGATACTTATCATGCTTCTGTTGACTAATTATTATTATCTTTTTTTTGGTAAGTTACTCACTGATTTGTAATTACTATAGATGTAAATGCATTTATATGCTAAGGATAGAAAATAGGGGCACCAATTCATAATGGTTTTATTTGCAATGATTATTAATAAGAGTCAAGGTCGATCATCGAAAATATTGATATATACCTCTCAACATTGTGTTTGCACATGTTTTGTTATATGTTATGTCAACGGTTATTTTAAGAGCAGAGATGAAGATATTAGTCATCAATAAAGATGACGAAGATACTAATGTAATGTCAATTGTGGTATTTAAAGAAGTATTCTATAATTTATTTTTATTTTTTTGGTTCATAGACGAGATGGCAAATCCATCATAATTAAACTCACACATACAAAGTGGTGGTACCGGGGTTCAAACCAAAAAACTGACGTCCGGCTTAACAATTTTGATATTTTTTGCCAGTTGAGCTATGACTTATGAGACGTATTCTATAATTTATAATAACTATGACTATATATCGTATTATATATAAAAAAAAATTGACCCCTAACATGTTATGATTGATGTGAATCAATTTTTTTTTAATACAAGAAATGATGTAGATCAATGTTTATTACTTTATTACATTAAAGTGAATTTTTGTTGAGGGAATTAAAGTAAATATTTTATTATCTTTATATAATTATGTTGGTATTTTTAGTCAAAAGGATCCGTGCATCGCACGGGTCGGCGGTCTAGTTTATAAAATACTACATGGATATCTATATTATTGTATATGTGTGTACAAATTTTCAAATAATTGCCTCCATTTTGAAAATTTATACATTATATATCCTTTATACATTCTAAAATATAGTAAAGAGTCTCTCTATTTCTTTGAATAAATGTAGAGAATATTAAACCATCAATAGAATAATTCTTGAAAAACATTACCTACTATGGTGCAAATGGTGGCCAAAGAAACATGTGTCATATGTGTATTGTTGTGGTTTTTAATGTCTATAATAAATTATTTGTATGAATTTATGACATAAAAACTTAAGTTTAACACTTTCAATGATTTTATTTGGTCTATAGACGAAGACGAAATGAAAAACATAATTTTTAATTTCACAAACACAAAAGGGATTTTCGAGTTCGAATATGAATAACCAAGAAAAATATTCATCCTAATAATCTAAGCATTTTCAGTTGAGTTAGGCTTTAAAAACCTTTCTAATGTTTTTCTAGAACCATACTAAAGTAACTTATTATTATTTTTCAGTAACATTCTTTCTTGTGATGTCTTTTATATGCAAACTAAAATATTTGCATATAATAATAGTAGTAGTAATATTAATAATAATAATAATAATAATAATAATAATAATAATTAAAAATAATAATAATAATACACGTTTCATCCATAGAATATAAACAAACTTTAAAGTAAATTATAAAAGTAGAAACATTATTATGACCATTATTAAATAAAAATAAAACTATATGCTTAGAGGTAACATAATTATTTTTAAAATGGATGTTCTAATGGTTTAAAATGGCGAAAAAAAATCAAAATGAATTCAACGATGTATTTTTTATGTTGTGGGCAATCAACTTTAGTTTTGCATGGAAAGTCATCAAAATTGTCAAATAAGAAAAAAGGAATGTTACTTGAAGGTGACATAATATTGTGTAAAGAAAAACTAGAAAAATAAAAAATAGTGTGGAAAATAACATACTTCTAACGGAAGGAACAGGTACAGAAAGAAAGATGATGAAATTAACGCATAAACAAACATGTGAACCAAATCCATATTTTTCCTAGTATGCATGTAATAAAAATTATTCTTTTTGATCATTTATAAGTAAAATTTTAGTGTTTTGTTAGCGCCAATTAAATAGTGTTTATCACTTTGTAATTGCTAGAAGCCATTTATTAAATTGAAATTTAATATAAAATATCAATAATTAAAATATCATGGTTATCCTCCATAACTCACTCAATTGACCATTTAACCTTAGTAAAGATCTCACCTAAAATTCTAGATGATCATCAATATATCGATATTATGTCAATACGTCACATAATTATTTTTTAATTAGACCTTATATATATATATATATATATATATATATATATTATATTTTACCTTTTTGTAGTAGATATGAGACACAATTCAAAAGAGAAATAATAGTGATGAATTAAAAAGATAAATTAGTTATATCAATAACCTTAAAAGAGGTGACAAGACATTATTTATAAATTAAAAGTAGCATAAGATCATTTTTTTTCTCCAACATTTTATATAAAAGTTAATACATATCAAATGTGAAAATTGTATGACTTGAGTGACATCAATATTATAAGTTTGAATATGAATAACCAAGAAAAATATTTATTCTAATAATCTTAGCATTTTCAGTTGAGCTAATTAGGCCTTACAAAATTTTCCAATAGTTTTCTAGAAGAGTAATGATATATGTACAACCCTTTTTAGACAATTATTGGGACAACCTTGCTATTCTTTCATTTCATTGGTCAAAAACAATAGAGAGAAAAAGTTGTCAAAAGTTGTACCAAAATGGTTGTGCAAATATCATTTCTCTTTCTAGAACCATACCAAATGTAGAATCAGAATAAACAATTAATCTTGATAATCATATATTGCATTTATGTATTAAAGTACTTATTATTATTTTTCAGTGACATGCATTCTTTCTTATGATATCTTTAATATGCAAAGTAAACTATTTGCATATAATAATAGTAGTAGTAACAGTATTAATTTTAATAATGATGATGATGATGATGGTGGTAATAACAACAACAACAACAACAACAACAAACTTTAAAGTAAATTATAAAAGTAGAAACATTATTATGAACATTATTACATACAAATAAAACTATATTCTTAGAGGTAACATAATTATTTTTAAAATGGATGTTGTATGTGTTTAAAATGGCGACACCAACCAAAAATGCATTCAGCGAAGTATTTTCTATGTTGTGTACAATCATCTTTAGTTTTGCATGGCAAGTCACCTAGGTTGTCAAATAAGAAAAAAAGAACATTACTAAAAGGTGACATAATATTGTGTAAAGATAAACTAGAAAAATAAAAAATGGTGTGAAAAATAACATACTTGTAACAGGAGGAAGATGTATAGAAAGAAAGATGATGAAAGCATAAACAAATATGCGAACCAAATCCATATTTTTCCTCGTTTGCATGTTATAAAATTTATTCTTTTTGATCCCTTATAAGTAAAATTTTCGTGCTTTGTTAGCGCTAATTAAATAGTGTTTATCACTTCGTAATTGCTAGAAGCCATTTAATATTAAATGTTTCTAATTAAAATCTCTTGTTTATCCTCAATAACTCACTCAATTGACCATTTAACCTTAGTAAAAATCTCACTTAAAATTCTAGACGATCATCAATATACCCATATACATGTTAATACGTCACATAATTATTTTTTAATTAGACCTTATATATATATATATATATATATTACATTTTAGATTTTCGTAATAGATAGGGGACACAATTGAAAAGAGAAATAATAGTGATGAATTAAAAAATAAATTAGTTATATCAATAAAACTAGAAGAGGGTGACAACACATTATTTATAAATAAAATTTACCATAAGATCATTTTTTTCAAACAGTTTATATAAAAGTTAACACATAAAAAATGTGGAAATTGTATGAGTTGAGTGACAACACTATTACGAGTTCGAATATGAATAACCAAGAAAAATATTCATCCTAATAATCTCAGCATTTTCAGTTGAGTTAGGCCTTACAAACCTTTCCATTATTTTTCTTTAACAATACCAAATGTAGAATCATAACAAACAATTAATCTAGATAATCATATATTGCATTTATGTATTAAAGTAGCTTATTATTCTTTTTCAGTGACATTATTTCTTGTGATATCTTTTATATGCAAACTAAACTATTTGCATATAATAGTAGTAGTAGTAATAGTATTAATAATAATAATAATAATAATAATAATAATAATATACATTTAATCCATAGAATATAAATAAACTTTAAAGTAAATTATAAAAGCAGAAACATTATCATGAACATTATTACATACAAATAAAACTATATGTTTAGAGGTAACATAATTATTTTCAAAATGAATGTTGTAAGGGTTTAAAATGGCGGTTAAACCAAAAATGCATTCAGCGATGTATATTTTATGTTGTGAACAATCAGCTTTAGTTTTGCATGGAAAGTCACCTAAGTTATCAAATAAGAAAAAAGGAATGTTACTAAAAGGTAACATATTATCGTGTAAAGAAAAACTAGAAAAATAAAAGTTGGTGTGGAAAATAACATACTTCTAACAGGAGAAAGAGGTATAGAAAGAAAGATGATGAAAGCATAAACAAACATGTAAACCAAATCGATATTTTTCCTTGTATGCATGTAATAAAAATTATTCTTTTCGATCACTTATAAGTAAACTTTTCGTTCTTTGTTAGCGCCAATTAAATAGTGTTTATCACTTCGTAAATGCTAGAAGCCATTTATTAAATTGAAATTTAATATAAAATGTCTCTAATTAAAATTTCATGTTTATCCTCAATAACACTCAATTGACCATTTAACCTTAGTAAAGATCTCACTTAAAATTCTAGACGATCATTAGTATAACGATATATATGTCAATACGTCACATAATTATTTTTTAATTATATATTATATATATATATATATATATATATATATATATATATATAATATCAATGATCATCACTCTTTGTCACAGTTATATGATTCCTCATCATTACTCTCTATCAACTGATTATATCACCGTCTTATCTCTTCATTAATCCAAACCTTACGTGTGACTCATTCTACGTCAACATCCCTCTATTTTATTTTATTATTCATCTTACAAACGTACTCTATTCTCTCATCTATTCTAGGCTTTCTATATACTTTATTCTGATATCATATCATATTACTCATTCTTAGTCTTAAGATATTTACTTGTTCATTATCATTACATATAATGTCTCCTCTCTTTACAACTAGGTCCTACCTCACCATCGTCATTAACTCCTTCATACTTATTCTTCTCATTAAAATGACTTTATATCTTACAACAAAGGAAATAAAAACTAATAATGGCTATTTATGGAAATTGAACTTGGCGACCTTTTAAATACTCCAATTCATCCATATTTGCCTCTGAGCTAAACTGACTTGCAATGACCTTTTCAATGTCAATAACCTAGCTATTTCCAAGAAAATCCTCACTCGTTTTGTTTCTTTGTTATGTCAAAATAAGACGAATCAATCTATCAATTAAAGGACAATGTTTTGACTTCCCCAGTTCTACTAATGTTTTGCTCAACTCATTGAGTGTTGTTATATTTTCGAAAGATTTGGGTATATCATACATATAAAACTGTAACCTCTGATGAATTCTTTCTTGCTCAGTAAAATCATAAGAATCATTGGTCATAATCTTGGATCAACTTCATTCGTAAAAAACTATATGTATATCTCTATTACTATATTTATGTGTACAAATTTCCAATTATTTGCCTTCAATTTGAAAATTTATACATTTATATCTTTTCTACACTCTAAAATACAGTAAGGAGTCTCTCTATTTCTTTTAATAAATGTAGAGAATATTAAACCATCAATATAATAATTCTTAAAAAATCTTATCTACTATGGTCCAAATGAGGGCAAAAGAAACACTTGTGTCACAAATTTTATGTATTAAAAATCTATTAAAGATATAAATTATATGCATCATCATATGTGTATTGTTACGATTTTTAATGTGTATAATAAATTATTGAAATGAACTTATGACATAAAAACATAAGTTTAACTCTTTCAATAATTTTATTTGATTTGTAGACAAAATAACAAACATAATTTGAAAACTCACAAACACAAAGGTCATATACGAGTTCAAACCTAAGTAGCCACGAAAAGTATTCATCCTTAAAATCTCGACATTTTCAATTGAGTTAGTCCTTACAAACCTTTCCAATGTTTTTCAAGAACCTTACTAAATCTAGAATTAGAATAACCAATTGATCTACATAATCGTATATTCGATTTATATATTAAATTAGATTATTATTATTTCTCGGTGTCATTCTCTCTTGTGATATCTTTTATGAGCAAAGTAAAACTATTTACATATTATAAATAATAATAACAATAATAGTAGTAGTAGTAGTACTAATACACATTTGAAGTAAATTATAATATTACAAACACTACTATAAACATTATTATATACAAATAAAATTATACGCTTAGAGGTTACATAATTATTTTATTTTGATTTTTTTTAGTCTCTCCAATAGTCACAAAAACCATCAAGGCATTCAATGATGTAATATATATGTTGTGGACAATCATCTTTCGTTTTGCATGGAATGGTTTCTATGTTGTCAAATAAGAAAAAGAGAATGTTATTAAAAGGTGATAAATATTATGTAAAGAAAAACTAAAATATTAGAAAATGGTGTGGAAAATAACATACTTTTAGCAGGAGGAAGACGTATGGCAAGAAAGATGATGAAAACATAAACTAACTTGTGAAATGAATCCATATTTTTCCTCGTTTGCATGTAATAAAAATTATTATTTTTTATGGCTTATAAGTAAAACGGTTGTGCTTTGTTAACGTCAATTAAATAGTGTTTAACACTTCGTAGTTGCAAAAAGCCATTTATTAAATTGAAAATTAATAAAAAAAAATGTATCTAATCAATGTGTCATGTTTATCCCTAGTAACTCACTCAATTGACTACTTAACCTTTAGTAAAGATCTCACATAAAATTCTAGATAATCATCAAAGTTCCTTATTTTATTTTTCTTGCAACAGATTCATTGTTTTGCTAAGATGCCTTTATAAGTATGAGAAACTTCTCATCTACAACTTTTCTTGTTGTAGGGTTGGAAATTTCTCATCTTGATAATAATTGGGTTCTCCCTATCCAATATGGGTAATACAGCTCAAAATATGGATTGGGTGGATCTTTATTAATATTTATTGTTTTCTTTCAAGAAACGGTACAAGCCAAATACCCAATAGTACTACACAACAAAATAAAAATATGATTGAATATAAACTGAATTTAAAAAGAAATAATTTTTATTATTTTTGAATATACGAGCTTAGAAATAAAATAAATAAGTAAATTGAATTACATTGTTTAAAATATCAACAATCATTGGAAACAACATCAAACAAGATGACAAATTTGACAAGTGCAACAAAGCATTTCAAATGATATAGTGTTTAGTTATCGTCTCCACAAGGATTGTCATTTCTTTGAATCCTTTCTATCTCTTTGTTCGATTAATGCATGTTCTATACCAAATATGACCTAAGGTTTATATATATAATGGTTAACCTCGTTGGATCTAAGATTTTAAACCCTCTAGATGTTGCATTCTCCATACTTATATACCATAGAATTTTAACCCCACTATCAAACCAAAATTACTAGAATCACTAAAAGGTGGACTAACTGGCGAAAGAAATATAGAAGCAAATGCATTCTTAAAATAAAAAGCACTAACGAATTAGGTAGCATGCACAAATTATGATGGGCCAACCCGATGAAGGGGTGGGGGGTCGTCCAAGCCCACAAAGGCGAATGAAATATCGTATATAGATAGAAATCGCTACTGAAGCAACTGTACAACAACTTTTATGGTGATCTGACGGTGCCGAGTAGAAGGACTCTCACCCAACGGATATTCTATAGATAGGTGTTCAGTGAGAGGGGACGTGGATGGTATATAGGCCCCCTCTTTTCATTCTCCCTTCCCCCCTCACTCCCTCTTTTTCAAGGAGGGAGCCCCGCTCCCTAATTGACTTCAGAATGTCATGTTGTTCCACAACTATTTAAGAGACTTATACATGTACATATGTAAGAGACAATGTCATATTTCTCTTATGGTCGGGACTTACACTCGCACATAAGTCTTAGAATGTAACCATCATACTAAGAATCCCTAATTTATTACTAATATTGAGCAAAATACATAAATATTGATTCTGGTTAAAGCAAGATGCCAACCTATAAACCCTAAACTAAGATCGATTCAATTTACAAGTAATAAATATGTAAATTAAATTTAACTCAGATCATACTGAATAAAAAAAATATGCATTATAAAATTCTAACAAGTAATAATGGGTTATCTTAGAACCCTAATATTTATGTGTTTAACTACTCAAAACAATCAAAGAAAAATAAAAGATACTCAAGAACAATCGAAAGGAGGTTGAAAAACACTCATCTTTGACATTCCTTTCACCCGTCTTTTCCTTTAAACTACCAAGATTCTAAATGAATTATTTTTGGTAAATAGAGGCTCTTAAATAGGCATTTTCACACTGTAATTGCCTTGTGTTGTTAAGGATTTCCCCTACCAGAAACTACAAATTTTTTTTTTCTCTCTATAGTTAATGGACGAAATCGGCAAATGCACCAAATCGTAACAAGTAATAAAGTAGTAAGTTTGTCGTTCTCCACAGGGATAGTTGTTCAACTTTAGTAATAAATAAAAACTTATCATTCTCCACAGAGATAGAATTGCAGGGTTGATTTGTCCTGCCCAATGTAAGATTAGGTTTTTGTGATTCAGATGATTAACGACGATTAGGGTTTCCGTGAATCCCCCCTTCGTATTTATTGGAATCATCTTTTAAGAAAAAAAACAACTTATGTGGTGCATCATTAATTTAATGAATCCTGTCATACCCCAAATTTTGACCAATTAAATTTTTGTCCGTATTTTAAAGTCTTTATTCGTATTTTAGACAGTCAGAATCTTTGCTTTGTTTTTGGTTATGTTGCACGTTCTTTTATTAGTTATTTTTGAAGTCTTTAAACGTTTTATTTGTAGTGTAGATGGTTAAAATATTTTATTCGCTTCGTAAGTAGTTAAATCCTATTTTGTTTCTTTTTTAGATATTTAAAACTCTTTTGTTCGTATTTTAGATTTTTATTCGTTTTTATCAGTTAAAAAGTTTTGTATTTGTATCTTAAAAAGCCGAATAGTGGTTGTCTCAGACGAAATTTCGGCAAAGAGGTATTTTAAAATACTTCATTTGGTTACCGAAAGCGACAGTTTTATTTTATTTCATTTCTCATCTGATTATTATTTATTTATTTATTTCTTTTTTAATTTTCATTTTCACTTTTATTTCTTTTTATTATTAGATATTGTTTTTTATTTGGTGTTTTTATTTAAGAGTCCAAGTCCACGTGGCAGTCTTTGATTGGTCTTTTTTTTGTAAACTTCTCCACCAAGTTTAAATGTCTTGCTGTACCAGAGACTCCTTAGGGGCAATTTCGTCTTTTCTCTGCATCAGAGAGAAACCCTATTTTTTACTATTTAAGGCAGCCATTAAATGCACTGTAGAGGGTCAGAGTCAGAAAAGTAGTCAATTTAGTCCCTCAATCAGCACAAACACCCAAAATCTTCTCTCCTCATTTTCGAATCAAACAGCAAAAATCTCAAAAAAAATCATGAACAAAAGATGAACACCACATGAATGTTCATACACAAAAATTTCCAGCAAGCTCATAACACACAACCTTCGATTCAACCTTCTCGGTGAATCAGTCCCTGCAACAACAAATTCACGACACAACACACACACACGTTACAGATCCGAATACGCCCATACATACGAACTCGGATCTACCGTCACCAACAACTTCAAACCGTTTCAAGCCGCAGGTGAAAAGGAGAGGAAGTAAGCAAATCGAACTCTAACAAGTGAATCCGAGAAGAAGTAGAAGTTAATCGAAGTTTTCCGTCTCGAATTTGCGTTTCTCCGTTTTAAACAGAGGTAACAATTTGTTTTCGGTTTGGTTTCGTTTTTCTTCGTAAATAATTTTTGAGTTGTAGATCTAGACTTGTGTGTCCAAATAAGCCTTCGAGATCTAGGCCGTTGGATCTGAGATCCAATGGCCAATGATGATTCTGCTTTAATCATGCGTGTTTTTTTGTTTCTACTATTATGTATCTGTTTGGTTGGGACCGTCAGATCGTAGATCTGACGGCCACGATTCTTTTTAGTTTTTTTTCCTTTACGTTGTTCCTTTCGTTGTTATTGTGAGCTCACTGTGTGAGCCGTCAGATGGTAGATCTGACGGTTGCTGTGGTCCTTGTTTCCTCCTTGTTATTCAAGTCCTTCTGAACCGTTAGATTATTTGATTTTGGTGGTTGTGATGAAAACACTGTGATTAAATTTGGACCCTCTGATTCATCAGACGGTCCAGATTTGTCCAGTGCTGAGCCTATTTTCTTTTATTTATTTTCACCATGTTTTTTTACTTATTTACACTAAAAAAATTTTTATTTTCTCATTTTTTTTATTCCCTAACTATTAAGGTTTATTATTGTTTATTTATTTTCACCTTTTTTTATTTCTTTTAACTTGTTGGTTTATTATTTGATTGTAGTTTATTTTGTCTCTACTTTATTTAATTTGTGCTTAAAATTGTTGCATGCATATTTAATTCTTGTCATTTATTTTATTATCATTTTATTAGTGTGTATTTAGGTTTTTGATGTAATTTAATTCATGCATTTTATTTTCTTGTCATCTATTTTTCTCTTGAAGCTTTAGAATGTATTTAAGGACTATGTAATACTCATATAGTAAAAGATGCACCGACACCACAATTTATTTACCGCATTATGCCATAAACCGCAATCGAGGACCGAAATGAATTAGTGACAATTAGGTTAATTATTGGACTTCAAAAATTTTCTTAAAATCAAACTATTAGTAATTTTAGGTTCACTTACTTGAGAATTTGCTTGGGATCCAACGTCCTTTGTAAACTTCTCGTTTTTATTACGTTTCGTCGTTACGCTTAGTTTTTTCAGCTTACGTTTAACTTAGAAAAATCTTTTTACCAAAAAAATCAAATATGCAAAACTCCAAAAATATTTTTCTTAAGAAACCTTGGATTTTAATCCAAAAGTTTGTTTTCCTTTTATTTTCTTAATCAAATTTTAAGCAATTTTAATATCCATATTAGACTTTGATTTCTTTTAATTAAAATCAATCAACCTCACTTCTTTACTCTATGCCTTGAGGCCTCTTTTCCCTTCTTAAAACCATTTTCAAAAACTTTAAAATCAACCTAACCCACCAAATAATTTTTGAGAGTGAACTACATTGGTTTTGATCCCACTTGTGGGTATGTAGGCAAAGGACCCAATCCTTCCAAATCAAATAAAATAACCAAGATCATACTTCTTCTCCCTCCATTCTTTCACTTAGACTCTTAGGCAAATATTTTCAAGATAAGTAAAAATAATTTAGCACAAGATAATTTAGGCAAGAGGTTCCTACGGAGTACCGTAGTCGTGTAGGATGCTTAATACCTTCCCTCCGCGAAATCAACCCCGGATCCAAAATCTTATAAGGGTTTTTTACTTTTTCCCTTCCCACGAATAAAAGTTAAGAGTTCAAAGATTGAAGGTTCAAAACCAATTAATGGATTGATACCCGAAAATCGAGAGCACAAATCCCAAGGGTAAAACCTACACTAGTTTCTTTAAATAACTTGTGTAGGACCAACCGGAGTCGTGTACTATGTTTTTGTAAAGAAAGGAGTAATGAAGGAAATAAATCAAACCTTAACTTCCTAACCTATATAAGATGTATTAATTAGAAATATCAATGAACTGATAAAATTTCAGGTTGTCAGTGCCTACTTTAATCTTACAGATCATTCCCCAAGGTTACAGTCGTAGTTAAACAATTGACGAAGCATTAATGAACCGGCAAAATCTAATTTAAATCTCAACACAATAAAAGCATAAACTGAATGAAAACTTTATTAATCAATTCCAACAAAATAAGAAGGGGTTCATTGTGGAACCTTAATAAAGAGGATTAGGTGCTCATGGCAACAATCATCATAAGAAAACAATAAAAAAAAAATACCTTAGAGAGAACAAAAGAATGAGAAATTTTGCCTTGGAACTGGGCGCATGGGCACCTAGGCAGCAAGGAATGATGTCATAGGTGCAGGGGTGCGTGAGGCAGCCCCTTAAGTTCGATGTCTTGTGTTTTCGTCCCATTTTCGATCGTTCTTCCCTCTGAAAACTCTTTGGAATTTGAAATAACTTTTCTTCATCTTGTATTGTCTTCAACAACCTTCTAAGAACCCTTAATCTTAAATTCTTCATCCTTGATCCTTTATGCGATGTCTTGATTTGTTTATTTTCATGATTCCTCACTACAAAACACTCAAAACACCTATGGAGTTGCATGATCTAGGATAAAACTAAATTACAACGACTCGAGTGAAAAAAATACAACATGTTCCTCAAACCATTGACAAATCCTCTAACTCTAATCTTATTTGTCTTCAAATGAAAAGAAAAAGTAGTAAAAACATAGCCGAAATGCCATATGATGCTTTGTCATCACAACCCCAAACTTAAATTGTTGCTTGTCCTTAAGAAACACATAGCAAGAAGTTAGAATTCACTTGAATTTAAAAGAATAAAACATACATTTCCGGAGGCTTTGCTCACATTGTCATTTCTCCCACTATCAAATTTGACTAGCTTACCATTTCCATGCAAGCGGATCAAACTTATAGAGGATACTCTTACTTTCAACCACATACAATTCCAAGATATGTGTATGTATCGCCTAAAGCCAGTGGGGATGGTCAAGGAATTTGACACACTCGAGTCGTCATGTGATTGTACGTTGCTTTGAGATTGAATCAATTCTAAACAAACCTTCAAGGTATATATCATTACACACACATATAGATGATTTTTCAAGGTTATAACATGACTGAGGTTAAGGTGGGATATATTTGGGAAAGTAGGCTAACAAACATTTTGATGTTAGTTTCTAAGGATTCCCAATTTGAAATACTTTAACGATCATTGTCATCCAAACCTTTAACTTTATTCACAAACTGTGTCCCAACCATCGTTATGAGATACTACCTTTCTTTTATATATGTAGCCAGTTCAAAGAATTTTGGCACTAGTAGAACTATTTATTCTTTTTTTTTAAGGGACTAAACTTTTTTTGTGTAAGTCTTTTTTTTTATATAGACCATCATTTTGATGTTTTATCTACATTTTTCTTTTTCATTTTTTTTCTTTTGATAACCAAGTTCTACTAGTACCCCACCCCAAACTTAGAATGTTGTTAATTCCAAAAAGCAACCCCAAAGTTAATTTCAAACCATGATAAGTATTTAACTAATCTATCTAACACCAAAAGGGAAATCAAACAGATATAATCAATAAGGTTCGAAACTTGCGACAAGATTCAAAGTCACATAAGAATATTCAAGAAAAAATTAATGCGTAGAGGCTGAAAGTGATTTCACAAAAGATAAATAATAACATTCAGGGTGGCTTGAGAAAGGCTCTAGGTACCAAAAACAAATGTCTCGTATGTATGACAATACAACCGATAGTCTGTAGAGAATGACGAAAATTTCGAGCAAAAATAGTAATCCAACATGGAACACTCATAATGAATGAAAAAAAGTAAAAACGTATTGGAATATATATATGTGTGTGTGTGTGTGTGGGGCTCAAAATCTCACCGGTTATGCTATACAGAATTGTCGTGGTGACTTTTTTCTGAGTACCTTCCGCACATAGACTAAATAAAATTTCCAAGAAGGCAATTTGTGGGGTGCATGGGGCTATGTGTGGGGCGCTTGTCACTCATGGATTTTCCAATTTTTCTTCATTCTTCAAGTGTTTTTCTTCCTTTACATGCTCTTAGGACTTGGGACAAACTTTCCCTAAGTTGACTTGTCTTCAAAACCTTTGTTTTTCTTGATTCTCTAGCTTCCATACGACGATAGAAAAATAGTTGCCTATTTTTCATGCATACTTAGTGCAAATATTCACTGTCACACCAAGTAATAAAGAGTAAGTAGAGTATCAATCCCACAAGGATTGTCATGGATAAGTTCTAAGTACTTTCTGAAGCCTCTAACTATAGTTTTTGATGATGTTTGGGCTTAAAGACTAAGAAAGATGTTTCTCCTCCATTTTATTGCTCATTATGGGATATAGAATGTATAGGTTTTGATTTTCATGAGTTTATTAGATTTCAAATTTGGGTTCATTTGTTGAATTAAAGAAAGGATATGATGAATCCCAAATTAAGGCATTTTATTGCAATGCACAAAGACAAGATGGTGTTAGTTTTGAATGTGCTTTCAAAAATGTTCGGGTATCACTCAATCCGGAAAAATGGGATTCTCTTGTTCTACTAGATTGTAATGGTGTTGACATTGAAGTTAAGGACACTTTCGCTAACTACAACAAAATAGACTTTGTGAAAAATGTGTCGAAAACTGGGTTTGGAGAATTTAGCTTTTCAAACTTTAGCCCTCAACAATTGAAATGTGCTGATAGATTGTTACATTGGGTTGTTGTCAAGATCATTATAAGCAAACAACACAACTATGGCAGAATTGATGACTGCGATCTCTACATTATGTGGTTGTTGAAGAACAAGATCAAAGTGAACTGACCTTTTTTCTTCTTTAACCGCATGATCTCCAGCAAGAATGATAGTAGGAAGAAACTCCCTTATCCTTTATTCGTTAGTTGTCTTCTTAGATCCGACCGTGTTACTAGTGTTGATACCTTACTCACTATACCTGGTGAGGTTAGTGGGCTAGATGCAAAAGCGGTTCAAAAGATGCACTATGTTAAGGATTCTAAAGGAAATTGGTTCTATGATGATAATGGTGTTTGGTACTATGATTTTACCGTTGTGGTTGAAGGAACGGATCCGGAGCTAGTTGAGCAAATGAAGCACAACATGGAAAAAGAGGATTACAACATTGAGAATGATGTAGAAATGGAAAAGGGTGAACAAACTAGTGATGATGATGAGGATCTAGACTATGATCCCGAGAATGATAACTCTCATGTTGACAATCAAAATCATTCAAGTGAATCTCTTAGTGAATTCTTGTTGGGAATAAAGGACTTTAAGAAGTACATGTCTCAAAAGTTTGATGCTCAGGATTTACAATTCAAGGAAATCAACAAAAGGTTTGATGCTCAAGATGTGAAGTTCAATGATCTCAATAAAAGACTAGACTCTCAAGATACTTCCATTCAAGAAATGTGGGAGTCAATTCAAAAGTGGAATGATCTTGGTGTATCATCTGATGCCTTCTTTGCTTCTCCTTTCCCCGACCAAGATGAAATTGATGGAGCAACCAACCCTGCCGAACCAGAGGCTTAGTAATTTTCTTATTGTTGCATACTCCCTTTTTGACGTTGTCAAAGGGGGAGAAATATTGTTGATGCTTGATCCTAGTACTTATATTTTCCTATTCATGCTTGCTCTTGTTGATGCTTGATGCTAGTACTTATATGTTCTTATTCATGCTTGCTAGTACATATATATATATATATTGCATGTATGTCGTGTATGCTAAGTTTCAGGGGGAGCAAGCTAATCATCAACATGGTGTTTTGACATCATCAAAAAGGGGGAGATTGAAGCCTCCAACTATAAATTTTGATGATGTTTGGTTTATTCATATCTTTTAATTGCTTTAGGTTAGATCATGTTTGTCTAGCTTTTTAATTTTTTATTAGACTATGTTAAAGCACCCTAGTGAACATCTTGTGTCTGTTATGTTGGAACAAAGGGTGTTTCACAAGCCACTTATTGAGTTTTGACAATAACAAGGTATTAAAAATAATCAATTGGATATGCTAAACAATTTGTTCAAGTGTGCACGATCCATAATCAAAGTACTATTCTTAAAAGATTCTGATTGAACAAGTTCAAGAGCAAAGGAATTTATTTGAAGCTTAAAGCATCTGGAAGAATGAGTCTGAAGAACTGCGTCTGAAGAATGCGTCTGAAGAACAAGTCTGAAGAAGAGCTCCTGAAGACACGTCATCAAAAGCAAGAACATCAGAAGCACTGATCATCAGAAGCATATCTCGCCAGAAACTACTTCACCAGAGTTGACAAAGTACGGTGTACGAATTGTACGACCTCTGACTCTGTACTTGTCTCTGCAACTTGTCTCCATGTCAAGACAAGAATAACAACTATATTGCTGCAGACATTGTTCCTT
>Ga0228711_1006307_pt1 | contig 17684 bp, 7 predicted proteins | sample MedpolnodulmetaG_2_FD_177996 | JGI IMG/M metagenome (GOLD analysis project Ga0228711, IMG submission 177996) | Root nodule microbial communities from Medicago polymorpha collected in Santa Monica, California, United States - brown nodules | ecosystem: Host-associated > Plants > Roots > Nodule...
TATGAGTAGCTAAACTCTTAGATTGATTAAGCCATGAGATGAATCTTTGTAATCTGTGAGCATGTAATTTGTTAAGAACTCTCTTTGACATCAATGAAAACCTAGTCTTTATTCAGAATTATTTGTGCTTAATGCTTTTCTTATGATTGTTTGTATGACTACTATCCTTAGCTTCTTTCAATCACATTAATTGATCTTAGGAATTAATTGACTACTAACCCTAGCTATTAAACCTGAAATAGTAATTCAGTTTGGCTTTACATATGAAACTAGAGATAGGAAGTTGCGAGCTATGACTTATGGATTAACGCTCTCACCATGCTTCCGCAGTTATTCAATCGGTTTAAGAGATTAAAAGGTTATAACTTAGGAAAGGGTTTTGAGTCAAGAGATTGATCAAAACCACTTAGTTAGTCTGTCGTAAAGCTGGGTTAATTTCTTTGAGAGAGAAGAGAGCCAAATTACTCATAGTGAGCAATAGAGGATTCGAAAGGCTTGATCAACTGTTTTAATCCAATTATCAAACCATTTTATTTACGTTGTTTAAGTTTTATGCAACCTAATCCAACTGCCTAGGGCAACCCATAAACTTTAACACATCCTTAATTTTAACGTCTTTGCCGAGTAGAAATTGAAACAGTCCGTGTGGATACGAACTTATAAATTTTATTACTTCGATTCATTTTTAGTACACTTGCTGAAAGTCTATCATAAAGTTTTATCACAGTTCAACATGTTCACCATTTCAAACATAAGGATTCAAAACATAGTTTAGGCGCTGTTTAGATAAACTGTTTAACTAAGCACTTATAGAAGCGATTACCATATAAGTGCTTATGTCTAAGCTATTTCAATGACAAAAGAAAAAGTAAAGTCAAACTATTTTAATATAAGTTATAAGCTGTTTTCATAAGCTATCATGGAGAGCTTATGGAATTAAACGGAAATAAGCTTATGGACATGTCATGGGCTCTTTTTCCATAAGTCATCCCTAATAGTTTCACAAATACTATGTTGGTAGGTAAGATCAGATAAGTCAATCCAAAAAGATTTTTTAATTCTTACCTTCATATATGCATTAATATCAGGATCTGGTTCAATCTTTGATTCCTTCTCTTTTCTCAGTAGTTCAGTCAACATTTCTGCACTCTGATTAGACATGTTTAAAATATTTGGATTCATTTAAAGGGTCTTGCTAACCGAGGACAATGGTTAAGGAAATTAAAAGTAGCATGTTTGCATTGATTTCAACAATATTTTGACTTTTAAAAAGTTAAATTTATCACTTTTCACCATTTTCCAATACTATATTTCTATTTTTATCCCTTTATCCAATGCCTCAAGGGCAATGGTTATTATTCTCCTTATTTAAAAGATCTTTTCTTTTCTCTTTCGTTACCGTAATTTTGTCCAACCCCTTGACATCTTGCTGAGAAAGCTAGTGTTTATCATATTGACTTACATAACATAAGCTGATGTTCTTCGTGGAACAATCTCTTCTAGTCCTTTCCCATTGTATGTTACTCTTCCAGATTGCTGAAATTTTACCACCAATCAAATTAGTTGTTATCATGTAAATTCAAATTCCATGCAGTAAATTTCTATGGAAATGGACACTATGACGTAGTATTGTCAAGTGTCTGAAATGGATTCACCGTAATAAATGCATCGCACATTTTCAATATCTACCATATATGATGTGTGACCCGATTTTGTTTTTGGAAGTTAATTAGCAAAATTCTTTGTGAAACGTCGAATAATTTTTTTTTTAGTTAATATCATTAACGTGAAACTCATCAACTCTAAAATAAAACAAAAAATAATTTTCTTTTTTAATTTCCAAAATAGTAAATTTTATAACAAAAATAATATTCCTAATAACAAGAATCTTAGCCTTTTTTTTACCCAAGACTACACCTAGCTGGTCAAAGTTCTGAATGCTTGTCAAAAGTTTTCTCAACAAGGCTAATACCAGTGTCTGAATATATCAAACCTCCAAATGTGCACCACCGCTTTACTCGCGTCTTCTTATACTATATCACTTTACCTCCTTGACGTCGCCGTCAAGGAGGAAAGACGGATTGACGATCATCTGTCCAAAAGTAAGGGTCATCTCCAACTAACAAGCATGGTACAAATAGGCATGCAGACATAAATTTTATAATGATAAAAATACAAAAAAAACATACATGACACATTACTCCAGTTTATTATCATCACACCTTGTTGGAACAACGTGTGTTTCGCAAAATCACCTCTTGATTTTTTATGATAACAAGGTATTAAAAATTATCAATTGGATATGCTAAACATTTGTTCAAGTGTACAAGATCCAAATCAAAGTACTATTCATAAAGATTCTGATTGAACAAGTCAAAGAGCAAAAGAATTTTATTGAAGCTTAGAGCGTCTGAAAGAAATGCGTCTGAAAGATATGCGTCTGAAGAAACGAGTCTGAAGAAAGCGCTCCTGAAGACACGTCATCAGAAGCAAGGTCATCAGAAGCAAGGTTATCAGAAGCATCTCAACACAAGCCACTTCACCAGAGTTGACAAAGTACAGTGTACGAAGTGTACAACCATTAACTCTGTGCATGCCTCTGCAACCACCATCTCTGCAACTTGTCTCTACATCAAGACAAGATTAACAGTAATATTGCTGCAGATGTTGTTCCGTTTCAAATGGAATGGATTGGAAATTAGTTCTTCATAGTGAAGTTGAAGTAAATGTCACCAGAAGGGGGGGTTGAATAGTGACCCTTTAAAAATTTCTCTGTTTAGACTCTCAAGAGTTTACTTGGAGTAAGACGATAAATAAATACTCAAGTAAATAACGAGGAAAGTAAAGAGTAGAGTTTAAGAGAGATCACACAGAGAAGTTATCTTGGTTCACCCAATATGGGTTAGTCCAGTCCCCACAGCTTTTGTGAGATTATCCACTAGTTCTTGGGAGTTTCTTCCTCCACTTTGCAATGTGCAAAACAATATGTATTCTCTAAGCCTCACCAGGCTTACACTAAAGCTCGAGCTCTCGAAGAGCTTGAGGCTAAACAACTATGTATTCTCTTAGCCTCACCAGGCTTACACCACTGATATTATTAGCTTCAGCAAGCTTACACTATCACTCAAGATTTTACAGGCTTGAGGATATACAATCAATATGAGATTTGATGTTTGGATCTAATTACAACTTTCAAGCTACTAAGAGAATGAGAGATTGTAGTTTGTAATACTCTTAAGAAGATGATCCGAAAATATGATTGAGTGCTGTAAGAGTATTTTTGATATTGAGATTGATTGATGAATTTTTCACTTGTATGTAGGCTTTGTGATTGTTGTAAAATTCATGCTTTCTTTGTTGAGAGAAAGCTTCTATTTATAGGCAGCCTTCATCCTTCAATATCTTGCAGCTGTTCATTCTTGTGTAGACACCCTTGCTGTTGATAGGAATTGCAAAACTGCCATTGTCCCATTCTTTTGTACATTGAGCTTGAGCTTGTCAGCCTCGACCTCAACATTTAACACTAAGAGCTTGAGCTTGTCTTTTTCCCAGGAGCGTGTATGAACAGTGAAAAGTACATGAACAGTAAAAAGTCTTTTCTTTTTACCACTTTCTTCTTACTTGTTCTCCAAGATGCATCATTGTCATTGTCCTTGCAATGCTTTGTCTCCAAGACACCATTTATAATTATATTTGCATACTTGGTCACCAAGTCTTGTTGTTTTTATGCTTTCTTGCTTGCTTGCTCATCAAGATTCAACTTTAGGGCTTTGTCATCATCTTTATCTTTATCAAATGATTAGCACATGAATGAAAGACAATTTTCCCTTGCATTAGCGCATGGCTTTCCTTTGTGATTGCTTTAATTATAATGTACTTGAGAGCTTGAGCTTAATCATTATAATGTTCTTTTGAGCTTAATCATCCATGGCTTTAATAATGTGTGAGAATTGGACTTTCCTATCCTTAATAAAATTCACTCAAGAGCACACATTAAATAACCAAATAAAATTATAATCTTAATTTTAATACAAGAGTTTGTTTATCATTTAAAAACAATTTTAAAGGGATTTTTGCTTCAACATAAACGTTCTTCTCTTTGATGATGTATTCAATTACTATAAGTAACTAAACACTTTAGATTAGGATTTCGGAGATGAACCTCTTTAGAATTGTTGGAGAATTTATCATGACACTTTCTTCTATTGATTCCATTTGATTTATGCTTCTTTAATATATCTTGTTCTCAAAGCTTTTCAGTTCCTTTGATCTTGAATGGAACCTTGTCGAATTTGACATCAAGTTTTTGGCGGCGTTGTCGGGGATTATTGATCTTCTGAGAAGGCAATTGAGCTTTACTTATTCTATCTATATTTTGTTGTTATTCAATTTTATGTCTAATATTATTCTAACCAAAATCTAAAAAGGTTTGTTTTATATATATTTTTTTAGTTCTATTTTTAACTCAAATTTTTCAAAAATGCAAAAACATATTTGTTTTTATTTTATGTTGTTATCTTTTAGTCAAATATTTTAAAAATTCTAAAATGATTTGTTTGATTTTGTTGTGTTTTTATTTCTCAAAATATTCTTAAACCCCAAAAAGATTTAGTTTTTATCATAAAATAATTAATGGCTTAAATGCAATTTTGATCCCCCTATTTTCAATTTTGTTAACTTTTGATACCCCAATTTTTAAAACCATTTTTTGGTCTCTCTATTTTGAAAGTCAACGAATTTTTTTAGTCCTCCTTTTTTTTGGATGATGTGGCACGCTCATTGATGATGTGGATCTTACGTGGCATTGCTGACATGGAAACTTCATCGTACTCTCATTTTCATGTCATTAATATTAAAATTAAATTAAAAATTTTAATAATTCTAATTTATAAAAAATCTGAAAATAAAATTTGAAATTCAAATATCTAAATTGAAGAACCCTAATTTTGCAAAATCTTCAAATTGGATTTTCTTCCTAAATTGAATAGGCATCGTTAAAGGTGGAAATTGTCAAAAGGGAGAGGTTAGGGAATTGATCCTTAATGGTGGAAGTTCAACTTCCAAATTCCTATGACGTAGTTTTTTAATCTTATTTCTTAGTTGTATTTGCATGAGAAAAAGTCCACATAACACAAATTGAACTTGAACAATCCTCATTGTTCATACACATTTCTATGTAATTGTAAACTCAAAAATAGAGACTAAATTGTATAGTTTTTTAATCTAATTATGTAGCTGTATTTGCATGAGAAAAATTCCACATAACACAAACTAAAGCTGAACAATAGAATAAAATAAAAAATTATTAAAATTTTCAATTTAATTTTAATATTAATGACATGGAAATGAAAGTATGACGAAGTTTCCATGTCAGCAATGCCATATAGAATCCACATCATCCAAAGAGAAGGGGGAATAAAAATTTTCGTCGACTTTCAAAATAGAGGGACCAAAAAAGTGGTTTTAAAAATAGGGGTATAAAGTTAAGAAAATTGAAAATAGGGGGACCAAAATTGGATTTAAGCCATAATTAATTTATGTCCCTTTTAGGTAGATTAGTGATATTGAGGTATTTTATTTGTTGTGTACTCCAGGTCAACGTCTAGGAAAGTTATGCACAATTGTTAACTGAGTGCCTACCCTAAATTGGGCTAGCCATTTTACCTTCCTTGGTGGGAGCATCAATGCATAATGCCTCATCAAGGCACTTTTCAGAATCCACAACAAGAATATCATAGCTTGGAAGAAATTCTCGCCCAGTTCATAAAAGTGTCACAAGACAACATCAAGTCCTTGATCGAAAGTCAATAAGCTTCTAAAAGAGAAGAGCATGACTTAGAATAAATTCTTGCTCAGTTCATGAATGTGTCGCAGGAAAACATCGAGGCCTTGAATAAAAGTCAAGAAGCTGCCAACAAGAATATTGAGGCATCTTTCAATAGCTTTGCAAAGTATATTGGATGACTCTCCAAAGAACTCGATAACATGTCTAATAATTGCTTTGTAGGAAAAGAAAATCAGAAAATATGAGTTTGAGAAGAAACTGGTTGGTATGGAGATTGAGTGTCATGCCATTATGGTAGAAGAAGAAGAAGAAAATTGGAAAAACAAAGGAAGAGAGTGTTAGAGAGGTTGTCCATAGCATTGCTCATAAAAGCAAAGAAGAAAAGTCACAAGTTAGACATGTCGATCTCAATACAACACTTGAGACTCAGCCATTGGAGAGTCAAAGGAAGATGCGTTTGCACCAAGAGTTTCATTGTTCAATAAGAAATGAGAGCACAAATTCCAAAAGCTTACTGATTGGAGCATAGGAACATTTGCTTTTCTATGCCAAATTCATGGAATTCGAATCAAGCAAGAGGAAAAAGAAGGCTAGCTTTCTTTCATATAAGTCACCCTAACAGTGGTTAAGGCGTCACGCTAATGACTTTAAACAAATGCTACATGAGGCACAACTCATGGGTTCTTTTAGCTTTAGTCAATTTTTTATTTTCCATATAGTCCTAGGTATACAAATAATTTGGACTTGATGTTTGATAATTTTTAATGTTGCATGTATTTATTTGCATAAGTATCATATTCTTTCCAATTCAAATGAAAAATGTTTTTCTCAAAAATTGTTCTTAACACCAAGGCGAAAGGCTAGTTTACTTCCGACAGTTTCAAAGTATTTTTACAGAGGGGGATGCGGCGGAAGAAACATTCATCAAATCACCATCTTTTTTTATAGCATAACCAATGAGATTGCTAAATATATACCACTTTTTACCGTGTTTCTTTTGCATATGAGCGCCCATGTTCGAATGTTTATTTTTGAGAACTTGCAATGCTTCTCTACAATCCATTGGTCGTATTTGTATACACATGAGACGTGTTATTTGGTACTATAAACCATTTCAAGCAACCCTAATTATATTTTATCCTTTGTTAATCCATTTTGAGTCTCCATGCAATATATTTGTTTCAACGATGAACCATATTACATGTTTTTGAACCTAAAATGTTTACATATGTTTGATTTCTTTGGAGTTATAAAGAAGTATAAGGTTATTTGGTATTGGTTTGAAACTAAGTTTGAGGTTTGTTTTTGGAATTAACAAAATCTTAAATTTGGAGGTGGAGTACTAGTAGAAATTGGTTACCATAAAAAAGAAAAGAATAAAAAGAAAATGTAGACCAAACCATTAAAAAAATGGTCTACACACATAAAAAAGTTCAAGAAATCAAAATTTGGTCTCTTAAAAAAAATAAAAATAATTCAATAAGTAGTTCTACTAACACACATGTTGTTATGACGAAAATGTGGAAGGCTGGTCATGGTTAATGTATAAGGATCAATAGAAGATATATAACTCCATTTCTTTTGTTTAGCCTACTTTTTCAAAATACATCTCACCTTAACCTAAGTCATTTTATAACCTAGAAAGACCTTTAATTGTGTATGTTGATACTTGACTTTGAACGGTTGTTTAGAATATCTTCAAGTTTACAGTAAAACGACATTAACATGTTGATGGAGCAGATTTACCAGCACTACTTGCTATGAGAATTGTCGAGGAAGTGAATAAGGAATTGAGTGTAGTTGAAAGCATAGACCATTTTTATAAAACCACCCCGATTGAATTCATGGATAATGGAATCAGAGTTAGTCGGAAGTCGTAGGTGGAACAAAATGAGGATCTGAGCACCCTTTCAGAAAGGTATGTTACTTAAGTAATTGTAATTTTGAATGTATGAGTAATTTGTTACTTGATGAGAAGTAGGATTTTAACTATGGGGTTATGATGACTCCCCATCATATAGTGTTTTTTTAGTGTTTTGTCGAGTCTTTTTCAACTTATTTGAGGCATTTTTAGAGGTTTTATAGTTAGTTACTCATGTTTGGGAAACGTTTGATAAATATTTTATTTTGAGTTGTTGTATTTCTCTTTCATCCCTAACGAGACAACTCTATGGGTGTTATTAGTCTTTTTTTGGTATAGATCATGGATGTCAGCCAACCAAGACATCTCATAGAAGTTATGGAAGCTAGTAGATCAAATACAATGAAGATAATGAAGATCAAATAAGTTGGAGTAATTCTATCCCAAGTAGGCGGAGAGATAAGTAACTCACCTTTTATGACTTAGCCTAACACACTTTAAGGCTTGTGAGAATATAAGTCCGGTAGCAACCCTTGGGAGGAATATTTCACGAAGGGGCTTTGAGTCATAACTAGGATAAGTCTTACTTTGTTAGGCATCGTAAGCATAAATCTCAAATAGTAATTGGACTAGGATTCTAGGAACATGTTCTACTCAATGAGAGCACTATGAGAGATGTGAGTGGCAAATTTTATCCATGTGATTAGATACATATATGGGGCATTGCAAGTGAGGACACTCTTAGAGATGAGAGAAGTAAAATAACCCTTTGATTAAAATCAACGATTCTAATGGACTTCTATTTTCATACTCAACATGATTTTATTTTTATTAATTCTCTTCCAAGCCCTTGTTGCCCAACAATTGTGAAAATGGATCCTAAATTAACAAATGGTAAAACTTAAGTTCATTTGCATTATTGTTTTTATATGGTTCTTGACTAAAAATACAGTTTTTGTGATTATAACAAACTTTGAAAAAAATTATAGATTTGAGAAAATCATTTATTTAGTTTAGTTAAGCATTATAGAAAAACACAAAATCACCTAAATTTTATCCATAAACCAATTGGGATTTAAAGGATGATGAATGGAGTTGTGATTGTGATTGTACTCATCTCATGGTCAAGTTTTGAAGTGTGCTAAGCTGATGCCAAATTATAGCAGCCAATTCGCCATCAAAATGCATTTTTATATAGTAAATGAAGGATTTTTTTATCATTTTTGTTGAAATGCTGTCGTAAATCAATTGAGAGTTTTTTTTGGCAAAGTCAATTGAAGGTTGCTTTACAGGATATCAAATTAATTTCTATTAGGTGCAATAAATAAATTAATGATTTTTTTTTATCAACAATCAATTTAATCAATCACTTGTTTCCACTTACACCCTTGAAGCTTTGATAAATATTTCAGTTCCATTAGGAAAAAAACTGCATATTAACACTAAGCATGATGAAGATGCAGGAGTACTGTTCTACTTGTTCAACGGAACAAGATACATGCATAATTTTATTTTTACATAATGCATGTTAATTTAATCTTGATTAATATTTGGAATTCAAATTGATTGAGACTTCTGCATCGTGCAAGCCTTATTTCTCTACCCATTGTTTCTTATAATTTCTTGTAGAACGCAATTATATAAGTCAAACAAAACTTTAGTTATCATACTTCGGATATTTTCTTCTATTCCCTTCTTGATAAGATGTTAATAGATATGGACCCGTTCTAATATTATTATATAGGTATTATTGCTAACCAGTGTCCCGAAATATTTTTTAAGCATTATAAATCAAGATATTATTCTTAAGAAAAGTTAAATATTTCAATTTTTAATATAATATCTACACATATTTTCGTAAAAACATACTATTTAAGATCTTTAAACGGTGTTCCGCGAACACTCGTTAACATTCCCTTATTATATCTTACTTGCAAATAAGATAAAATAAAAATCAGTACTATATGCAAATGCAATTATGTTGAAAAGTTATAGTCTATGGACAACTTGTTCCAACAAATACCTAAAGACAGAGGGTTTATAATTTATATGTCCTCTCCACCAATTATTACCTAGTTATCATCTTATATACATGTATATGATAATGATAAAGCAAGTTTTGGCAATACAACAAAATTAAAGGACAACAAACAAGAACAAAATTGGCTTTATACCTTGCTAGGTATGATGTCCACATGAATACAAGATAGTTTCTTTTCCTTTTTCTACTTCTTGTTGATTATTTAGTTATGACATAGTTATCAGAAATGGATGAAGACACTGATAAAATTCTTTACCTTATCCTAAAGCAATGCGGAACTTTTTCTTACTAAAGTAGTAGAAACATTTCTTGTCATAAAAAAGTGACAAAAATGAACTATTAATCTCAATTTTCATGTTATCAACAAACACTACTTTATATTTGGTGGCAATATATTATTCGGTAATTTTTTACTTTCCACCTCTTAGTGTCTTTAACACGCTATTTTTTTAGTTTGGCATTTGAAATATTATTTTTTAAATGAATTTCTTTAATCAAATTGATCAAACAATCCCATTATTTGTAAAACAAGCTACCTTGCCAATCTTGCAGAAACATGCAAAGTCCAAATAAGTGAGTTGGATTGCATTAAAATTGGTCCAGGTCCTTATAGGTTTTTGTCCATTATTGATCAAATTAATATTTTTATTTTGACCACAAAAGAATTGTTTTTTTAGTTACAAAATAAAATTATTGTTTAAATGATTTTGCTCTTTCCATTTTCTTTTCTCTACTTTTTTAATTATATTTTTCGCTTTTCTATTGTTTTACATATTGAATTAAATAGGGAATAGTATAAAAGTAAAGAGATAATTTATATGCAAATGATGTAAATTTATTTGAATTTATTTAATATGGGCTACAATTATTTTGCACATGCGTCAACTTTAAAAATGAGACAATTCTTCTCAGACATCTTAACTAAATCCACAACTTCATTCACCATCCACCACCTGCCTACCCTTGATGATTATGAAAAATAAACCTCTTGGTCAATTTTTTGCAGTCAACTTATAAAGTACCCAAGGAGTGAGTGGGGTGGAAATATCCAAGACTTTTAGGAGCGTCCACCTTCGGAATTAAAGCCACGCAATAAGAAGCGAAACTCCTTGGGAGAGAAACACTAGAGTGAAACTGTTGAAAAAACACCCACACCTCTTCTTGGGAGAGGGTACACAATTTCTTGAGGAAAGTAATATTAAACTCATATAGCCATTGACTTTTATTACCATCACTAAGTGCAATCGCTGCTTCAATCTCTTCAAGTGAAAAGGGGCAGTCAAAAGGGAACTCTCCTCCAAAGATATACCTAGAAACTTAAAACCCTCTATCAAAGGCCCATGATGACTATGATCAGAAAAATAATGAGAAAAACCTAACCACCTCTCCCCTAACCCCAGTTACACCCTCTACCCAAGAGTCCCCTACACTCATAGTCAAAATGGAATTTCTTCTACAACGTTGCCTTGCACATGAATGATAGTACCCCATGTTAGCGTCACCTTCCTTCAACCAACTAGCTCTTGATATTTGAAATAGCTAGGCTCCTTAACTTTCACCAACTCCCGTAGGCCACACAAGCCTTCACTCGAGTCTCACTATCAGGAATGGAAGGAGCTCCTTCCTCATCTCTGATGTTTAATTTGCTCGATCAATTGAGAAATCCAAAACTCAAGCTTCGAAAGACTTCAATGTTGCACCTTTTAAGAGTCTCTTTGAGAGCATTAGTTTTTCTTTTATCTTGAAGGTAATCAACCAAGAGCTACCACTTTCCCCAAAAAAACCATTAACCACATCAAAGAAATCGGGGTGGTTAAACTAGAAATTATTAAACCTCAAGGGCTTAGGCCCCCATACCTGAGAAGAATACCTCAACATCACCGGACAGCAATCTGAGATGTCTTTATGTAAACTAGATCGCGCGACCCGTGCGACCAACACAATATATTAGTAATCTAGGACTACAATATCACATGAATATATAAATTTAAACATTGTGAAATATATTATAATTGAAACTTCATTCCAACATCACATCGGTAATAATAATATTAACTATCAAATATTTTGGAACACTTCTCTGTAAACTACATTAAAATGTAAAGCACATAAACAACTAATAAGAGTATATCTCATAATCAAAACATAGATTTATTGCAGCTAATGAGGAAAATTTCATCTAAACACCAAATATCTTAGTTTCTTTTGATATTTTTCTGATATAATGGTAAGTCAAATCAATTATTGCAGGCTTATAACAAATGGGTATACATCTCAATAAGATGAGATCATTGATGAGCAATGCAATTTTTGACATGAAGGAGAGTTGATTTTAATTACACTGTATAAGTGGTAAAGACATAAAACAACAAATCTATATACAATTGATATTAATAATCACACTAAATCTTAGGTAGGAGCTGTCTCACCTTGAGACTTCAGTACACTAATTGACTATTATTATGGAACACTTTAACCAATTGTAACTGTGGAAATATTCATTGAAAACAATGTGCCTAAATCTGCATTTTTTTAATAGAAGCACTTAACTCATTTTTCTTTAGTGGAAAATGCTTCTTTAGAACCACTTTCTTTAGACAACAGCAAGAAACGTAAATTTAAAATTAATACCATTAAGGGAAAATTAATACATAAAAGCATGAGATTAAACCTCCTTCCCTTCATTTAAATGGTAGAAAGTATTCTTCAAACAACCAAAATAAAAGATAAACATCCAAAGTAACATTTCCAAAAGTAATTGCAACATCTTGGTTTAGTACAGTAGCTGCAACATCTTCCTAATTTTGCACAGTAGCTGAAACATCTTCCTTCCATTTATGTGTATAAGTGAAAATGCCAATGTCACTTACATGACTGAAAGGACCTAAGCATGCAAACCATAAAAAATGATAGTTTTGATTGATTTAGGTTATCCAATTATATACCAGGGTGTTCTTGCAGAGCATTAAAAAAAAAACATAAATTGACAACACAAATTTTTTATCACTTAAACTTCAATTCACAATAATACAACACGGGTCACATAAATAAGTTACAAAACATGAGCAGACATAATTGAAAGGAACACATAAAATGAGGTCATATCCTACTTCCCTCATTACTGAAACATTAAGCAACTAAAATGAAAACAAATACACACAACCAACATAGTAGACATCTAAACAGGAACATAATGACCTAAACACATTAATATCTGATATAGCCCAACCAGAATGTCAATGTCAAACACAGCTAATTTTTCCAGAAATACTCCTGGAATCGATAACTTGATCCGCCTTCCCCAACGTTTCCAGACGCAGGCATCCTTGTTCTCAGAATCAACGTTGGAGATGGACAAAGATAGACAACCCTGTTTTTAGCTGCTCCGGTAACACTGAACTTTATAGTGGCTCCTTTGGTCAGCTTACAGGCATCGCAAAGTGCTTGCCACTGGCCGGAAAAAGTGCATGACACACCATCATCATGACAAAAATCCAAAAGCATTTTCCATGTATACCCAAGATAATCAACCACATCCAGATAAATAGATAAATAGCAGCACACTTTAAATTCACAACATATAAACACTTTAAATCATCTTCTGCTTAAACACATAAAACACCATTCATTGTTAAGTAGATACAATTAGATAAATAGCAGCACACTTTAAATTCACAACACTAACAACAAACTCACCAGCTTTCCATTGGTCACATCAGCCTCGGTTAACTCCTTAACCATCACATGGCAGAATTCAGTTGGAAGAAAAACCGAATTAGAACCATACCGAACAAAAGAACTTATGTACTCATAGGCACTCTGATTCTCCAGCAGCAATCTTTTAGGAGGAGTGAATTGTGGATACACCAATTCTTGTCCATGGAAATTTCTGACTTCCAACAGAAAAAGGTGTCTATTTGCGTACACCAGTGTAATCCAAGTGCCAGAAAAAATCTTATAAAACCTCTTTAGGATCTCCCAGCCATCTGTAAAATACACCTTACAACAGATCTTGCACTTTAATGGAATTTGCCAAAGGAATAAATATTTCTTGAGATTGAAATGGATAAATGAAGGGACCACAAAAGATGTTGTAGAACAAAGATGTTACAAAAGATAAATGTTCATTGGAGAGTCAAAAAGTCAACCTTGGGCTGAGAAAAGTTGAAAAAACAAACTAAATTTTGCATATTGAAGATAGAGATATGATGACAACTTTTCAGCATGCAGAAGAATGTCCATAGCTCGTTGGCCTAAAGCAAAACAACATTATGAAAGTAATATATATGGTTATGTCCCTGATTCAATCATTTGAAAACTCTACCTTCATCATTTTGTCAGCTATCCTCAAGTTTTCAGATAAAGTCTCAACAGCCGCCGCAGCATGCACTACATCGACAAACTGAACAACACCATGACCCTTGCTAAGTAGTGAGACCTCATCCAATATACCAAAGGGACAAAAAACCTAAAATTAGAATGAAAAAAATGTCAGTCATATCAATATTGTATTTCTAGTAACCTAAAACAAATTGAGGGAGCATGAATACAAGAATACCTCTTTTAGATGTTTCTCGGTCATTTTTGGGTGGAGGTTCGACACAATCAGTCGTCGATTCTTCTTTATTGCAGATGGTATTGTCACAACAGTTGGATTGGCTAATTTGTTTTGAACCGTTTCGACATCAAGAAAACGTCCCATAAAACGGTTGTCCCGAGCATGACAAATTGAATATAACTGCAGTTTAATATGTCAATACAGAGGAAGCAATTTGGGGATGGACCAAAATAAAACCCAAAATATATCCTAATCTACGATTAGGAGCATACCCATCAATTGCTTTCTCATTATCGAATAGAAGTATCTTTTTCACCTGGAAATGAGGTACATACACACTATTTTTAAGATGATCTTGATTAAGAAAGGAATTTATCTTTAATGAAAAATAAATAAGATCAACCGACCGTGCCAGCTTTAGAAAAGTATTCGGTGACATTCTGATACGTTGACAATGTTTGGGGCTACTCGACGAAAATAATTTTTTGTAGCCATTCTAAATCTCCAGGTGTCGCAAAAGCATGTTGAAGCCACACAGGAGGCTCAACAACTTTTGTGACCTGCAATTGCGAATTCAAACAAGCATAAGATCAAGGTTTCACTGAACAATTTCGAATTATGAAGGTCATGTCAGTCACATACCTCTCGGCATCGTTTTTCCGTCTTTTCCATCATCTCTCATCGCCGTCATGACTTCTCTCCCTACCATGTCTGACCCATTCCCTCTCACCACCGCCACGTCGTACATGGCGGTGGTGAGAGGGAATGGGTCAGACATGGTAGGGAGAGAAGTCATGACGGCGATGAGAGATGATGGAAAAGACGGAAAAACGATGCCGAGAGGTATGTGACCGACATGACCTTCATAATTCGAAATTGTTCAGTGAAACTTTGATCTTATGCTTGTTTGAATTCGCAATTGCAGGTCACAAGAAGTTGTTGAGCCTCCTGTGTGACTTCAACATGCTTTTGCGACACCTGGAGATTTAGAATGGCTACAAAAAATTATTTTCGTCGAGTAGCCCCAAACATTGTCAACGTATCAGAATGTCACCAAATACTTTTCTAAAGCTGTCACGGTCGGTTGATCTTATTTATTTATTTTTCATTAAAAATAAATTCCTTCCTTAATCAAGATCATCTTCTTAAAAATAGTGTGTATGTACCTCATTTCCAGGTGAAAAAGATACTTCTATTCGATAATGGCATGACGGCGATGAGAGAAGAAGTCAGGACGACAATGAGAGAAGACGTCGTGGCGGTGGTGAGAGGGAATGGGTCAGACATGGTTGGAGAGAAGTCATGACGGCGATGAGAGAAAATGGGTGAATTCGGTACAGCTTGTGTACAACGAAAACAACGGAAGGAGAGAGAATAAACTTAATGTTGCATAATTAAGTCTAAACTCCAAAAAGAGAAAAAGAGTGACCTGCTATAATCGGTCACTCAATCAAATAAAAATGTGATTAAAATTTGATAGAAATAACATTGAATATCTAAAGAATGATGAAAGAGGAACTAAGAATCGAACACGAGAAGACAAAAAGTATGATGAATTTCTTCGTATTAAAAATGACAAGTTTAATTGAAGAAATTTGGGAATGAAGAAACCAATTATCAAACAAACTGATGTAAATGATTAATTAAAAGGAAATGTGGAAGTTGATTAGAATTAGTATTCAAATAACGAAGAATTGTTATGAACAAAAATTGGAGTGAAAGAAAGAATTACCTTTGAAGAAGTTGGGAACCCTAATTTGGTTTGACAGAAAACGAGGGAAAAGCGTTTCAACATTGAGAAAACTGGGAGCCCCTATCAACTTATTTTCCTCTCACCGCCACCATGACGCCTTCTATTCCTCTCCTCCATTGAGTTTCCAAAGTGCTAAGAAATTTGGGGTTTAGGGGTTTTGGGGTATGTTTGGTCGTAAGAAAAAGTGTAAATTGGGGAGAGTATATATGAAAATTTAACGAGGTTCTTTTATAGGAAAAAACTCATGTAAAATTCCTTTATACTTTTCGTACTATCTCTTATTTATTAAAGTTAACCGGAAGTAAATGTTTGCCCTAATTTCAACCTAACTCTAATGATTAATTTTACTCTAATACCCTTGTTTAATTATTAACCGTATTTTTTCCTTCTCAACAAATCGCACCTAATCTCCTTTTTTTTTTTTAACAAAACAAATCTGCCCTATTTTTTTGAAATGTTCTCAATAGATCACATTTAATCTCCTATTTTTTTGAACAAAACAAATCTGCCCTATTTTTATAAATGTTCTCAACAGATCACATCTAATCTCCTATTTTTTTTTAACAAAACAAATCTGCCCTATTTTTTTTTGAAATGTTCTCAACAGATCACACATAATCTCCTATTTCTTTTAACAAAACTTTCAATGCTTCTAATTTTTTTTCCCCCACACTCTAGACAAACTTTCAATGCTCCTAATTTTTTTTTTTTGAAATCAGAATCATAGCTCTTTCTCTCTCTCTTATCATATCTCAATCTATAATCGCTGCTATTCTCCTCTCTCAATTGATGCTATTCTCTATGTCATCTCCATCACAGAACAACAATCCATTCATCCTCATCGCCTCCACTTCCGGCGGCCACCTCACTGTAAACCATTGCGAGAACCGTGAGAGTGAGAGCGAACATATCCAAATCTCAAAATCATTTGCTGGTTTCAACTCATGAAAACACATTGAATTTGTTGCCTTAATTCTATTTCTCCAGTTACTCAATCTATCTCCATCTTTTGTATGCTATTTTGTTAATTTCAAAATAAAAAATTTGTGTTTGTCTTTTTTGGTTTTATTAGATAAACAATAGTGTTGTTAAGACTGATAAGTGGTGAAATAAATGGTGTGAGTTCTCTTTAATCAAAAGCAGTTGTTAAAGGATGTTGAAATTATGAATAAAGCGATATATTTTTACAGAAACCCTTCAAAGAATTCAATTTCTGGTTCAAATTCACGGAAGAAAGAGTCTGGATATGGTCGGCAACCAACGAATGTTGTAGAGGTAACAAACAGTGAGTGTCTGACGTGAACACATTCAAAGACTTTCTTCTTTTTAACCGTTTTGCCGAAGTTGTTTTTTCTGCATAATTTGAAGCTGGTTAAAGGTAATTTAATACATAATTTGGAGCAAGTTCAAAGTGTTTTATGCATAGCTTGGAGCTGATTTTCAGCCTGTGGACTGTTGTTGTGCAAAAGAAGTGTTCGATACCACAGCTGCTATGTAGCGGTGTTTCTTCTGCCTTTGGGTTTTGATCTGTCTCCACGTGATCCAGCTGCAACATATAAGTTTTATTTTCTTCTCTTTTGCTTTGGTGTGCAAGTGTTTTGGTTCAGTTTATAGATTTTCATTGTCGGTTTTAGCTACCTGTTTGTGATGATCTCCTACTGGTTTTTCTGTACAGGTGGCTGCAAT
>Ga0228711_1006308_pt1 | contig 17681 bp, 16 predicted proteins | sample MedpolnodulmetaG_2_FD_177996 | JGI IMG/M metagenome (GOLD analysis project Ga0228711, IMG submission 177996) | Root nodule microbial communities from Medicago polymorpha collected in Santa Monica, California, United States - brown nodules | ecosystem: Host-associated > Plants > Roots > Nodule...
TGTGAAAGTGCTTCTGTGTTGCAAGTGTTGTAACCAGAAATTTGTGTGTTGTGCTATGAAATTTGTGGGCTGTTTGTGTAGTTTTTTTGTTGCTGCCCCTTTTTTGGTTGTTTTGCAGGTTTATTTGTATACAAAAGAGTCTTGGCCACCAAGGGTGGGAGGCTTGGCCACCAAGTGTGTGAGGCTTGGCCACCAAGGTTGCGATACGTGGATGACAGCCTGTGTGTTGGTTTGGATTGCATTTTGGACAATTTTTTTTGGACATTTAAAATAAAAAATAAAAAGACCCCAAATAAATAACAGATAAAGATTAAAAGAAAAAATGAATTTAAAAGGAATTAAAATAAAAGATGGAAACTATAACTAAAAAAATAATAATTGAGAGAAGAGGGCCCGACTCGGAACCAAAATGAGGTATTTTAAAATACCTCTCTGCCGAAATTTTTACTGAAAATCGGAGATCGGTTAGGGTCGAACGGCGTATGAATGTAGCGTCAAACGACACGTGTCTGTGACATCTTAGATCAAAAATTGGGGTATGACATAGTGAAAAAGTACAATAATGATATATTTTTTGAAGGAATATGATATTTATTTGTAGATAAAGTACAAAAAGATATTTTTTTTTGAGAAAAAAGTACAAAAATATATTTGTTTGTTCCAAATGTTTTTTTGTCAAATGGAGCAAGTTGGTTCAATATTTGTTTGCAAGTAACTAGAAGATGAAGGAATAAACGATCAAGAATCTTACCTAAAAAAGATATAATTATAAGTATACCAATGACATGTAAATTTATAAAAATTAAAAAGCGTGAGAATTACATAGATCTAGTGACAAAGTTTACAATGGATGCAATTTATGTAGGCTTGTTGACTTTAGTGGTTGGGTTTGTGTTGTGGTGGTGGAATGAGTATTGGTATGTTATTCCTCTCAAGTTCAAATGCTCAAAATCTGCCACAAAGTTACCACCTGGCCATATGGGTCTCCCTTTCATTGGAGAAATGATTAGTTTTCTTTGGTATTTCAAAATTGTTAGACGACCAGATGACTTCATTAATGCCAAGAGACACAAGTAAGTTTTACCTTTACGACTCTTCTAACTTAGAATAAAGAGTAGATATATCATTATGATATTTTTTTTTTTCCATTTTAAAATATATTTCAAAAATCAAACTGGACAAGAAATTCATAGATTGAGAATCAAACACAAAAAAAAAAAATATAGTGGGTTCTACCAAGTGAGTAACACCTGTATTAATTATTTATATTTTTTAAAAAACTTTTTTTATATTTTTATCTCTCCAAATACAAAAAAATGGAGACGATATTAAATAGAGAGAATTTTTACTCGTATAGTAGACCGAGGCATCTTAGTGATACTATTAAATCATCAAGTTCAATCATGCACTTTAACCTGTGAACCGGTGATGTGGAAAATCATCTAACACCTTTACTAAGTCAATTACCGAATTAGTTTCTAAAACATTGCTCTGAAGTCTCGAAACTCGTATGACACCCGTTATTTGAGGTTTTGTTTAACCCAATTAAAAAAAAAACTACTTAAATTTTATGATAATGATGTGTCTAATATGGGGGATAACATGGCAAATCTAAATAGACTTATAAAAATATTTTAGATAAAACTTAATTAGAATTTTGAAACCCATTTTTTTTATCCAATTCAAATCCATAAATTGAAAAAGTACACTTTCTTCTTCCTTTGTTTATGGGTTCTCTTCTGTTCAATATGTATATTGTTGCTCTTCGGTTCAATATCTATAATAAAAATCTACTTGATAACATGAGTTTGGTTTCCCTCCATTAACTCGTCATCCTTTATTGTCCATTTATCATGAAGATAAGATTATTAGTATCATCTATTAGTGGAATCCACTTATAAAAATAGGTCTCATTAATTTCTTATTTGTATTTATCTTTCTCATAAATAATAAATAAATGGTGGGTAAATGGAGGGAATCTGAACTCAGCAAGAGTTATATGAGTGACACGGGCATAGCCTCTTATATGAGGGGTAGCGGCTACCCAAATTTTTTACTTCTTTCAATAAATTGGTATATGTTATATTAAGTTACCACAATAATATATATTTAGTTATTTAAAACAAACCTTTTTATAAAAAAATGAGTAGAAGTTAAAAAGTCAAAAATTATTAATTTATTAGAAAATAATGGCTTAAATATGATTTTCGTCCCTGTAATTTGGCGAGTTTTGGTTTTCGTCCTTGCAAAAAAAAAAATGGAAAACGTCCTTGCAAGAAAAATTTCTTTGAAAAAGGTCCCTGGCAGCACCAAAACGCTGAAGTGTCATGTTCTTGCCACGTGGCGCTGACATAATATTAAATTTTAAAAAACATTTTTTAGAAGTCTGAAAATAAATTTAAAAAATAAAAAAATCATAAAAAAAATTTCCGATTATATCATTTTTAAAAATTTAATTTTTTTAAATATGAAAAAAAATGGAAAGTTATATAATTTTTTAAAATCTGTATATAAATATTTGAAAATTATATGGAAATTAATATTTTTATTTAAATTACATCATCTGAAATTAATAATTTAAAAAAAATATTCTAATTTCTTGTTCTTTTACGAAAATTTTAATTTAAAAAAAATTCAATTATTTTTTGGAAAGTTATTTTCAGAAATTTCAGACTATATATAATATTCAAAAAATTAATTTTATTTTGAAAATTATACAAAAAAATTCAGAAAATTATTTCAATATTTTAAAATTTATTTTCAGAATTTTGAAATTGTTTTTAAAAATTTTAAAATTTATTTTAATATTTTTTAAAAGTTAATATTACGTGGCATGCCACGTGCCCAAAGTTGCACAGTCAGCAACTACCACGTGGCAAGAACCATGCAAAATCAGCTGAATAGTGGGATCAGGGACCTCTTTCAAACAATATTTTTTTTGCAAGGACGATTTTCAATTTTTTCTAGCAGGGATGAAAATCATATTTAAACCAAAAATAATTCACCTTGTTGCAACACTTTCGATCTCTACCACAACTTCAAATAAAGCTTCTTTAACAATTCATATTGGCAAGAAAAGTTTAAAAAAATGGATAAGGAGTTTCTTTTACAAATAACTTAATTGTTAATATTGAAAAGAGATATTTCTAATCTGTATAATATAATATACATTATTTATGAATTTGACTCCTTAAAGCGTCTCTAAGCTCATTTTTTTTCTATATAGTGATAGACCGATTTTCATTTTTTATTTTTGGAAGACCGTTTTTATTTTCTTAATATTACTTTAATTTATATTTTATAATTGAATCCTTTATGATTTTATATATTATTATATATTTATTATCATGTTGAGGTGTAGTTGTTGATAAACAATGAAACAGATATGGCGATGAAGCAGGCATGTTTAGAACACACCTATTCGGGGCACCATCCATCATAGTATACACTCCAATTGTTAATAAATTTGTGCTATATTCAGCGGATAAGTTCATACAAGAATGGCCGACTGTCGAACTTGTGGGTCGAACTTCATTGGCAGGTGTCCACGGGAAGGCCCATAAAAGGATCCGTAGATTTGTCACCAATTCCATCAATGCGCCCGAGGCTCTAAACCGAATTGCTGCTCTTGTCCAACCTCGCATGGTCAGTGCTCTTCAATCTTGGGCGCAAATGGGTAAAATTAAAGCACGGGTTGAAACCCAAAAGGTATTTAACTATGAGAATATATTTGGATATACCACTAACTGACTAACATATGTGGTTTTCTTTCTTAATTAGTGGCACTCATTTTTATATGTTCATTGGTTCTAATTCAATTGATAAAAATGTCAAAATTATTGGGTCGGATGTTGTAACCGAGGTTCAAATCTCAACCCTTTCACTTATTTGTGAGTAATTTCAATGGCTATGTGTCGTTTTGTCTATTAAAAAAACTCATTTTTAAATTAGAAACATCCATCTAAATTTCATTCATTAATACAAATAAAATGCAAAGTATATTACCAAAGAAAAATGCAAAGTAAATAAAACATATATGCTTCAACTTGATTAATATCATGAGTTTAAATCTAAGCTTTGAAATACACTATACTAAAATTGTCAAGGTGATAGTCTCCAGAATTAAACGTGAAGCAAGCTCAACCCAACATACTTGATACTTTTTGAGCCTAAAACAAATCTAGTGATTTAATTTTTTAAGTTAATAAAGAAGATGAAGCAAGCTCAACCAAGTATACTTGATACTTTTGAGTCGAATACGAACCAAGTGACTTTTTTTAAGCTAATAAAACAAGATGAAGCCTTTTAAACCTTATTAAGCCGTTTTATGATATGTCGTTTTGACATTTTCACACATATTAAACAATGTGGTTAATTGTGTATTAGAAAGAGAAATTATGAATGATTTTATAAAATGAACCCTTGTTAATGACATGAGAAAAAAATATTAAAAGAAAAGAAAAAGATATCGAGTAATAAAGGTAAAGGGTATAATGGAAGAAAAAAAATCATTAATGATGCATTGATATAGTAAAGTGACATATAATAAATCAATTTTTTTTCTTCCAAATTAACATATAATAAAATACGAAGGGAGTAAATATAAAAGTTAATAGATGAGTGTAAAAGAAAATATGTAGTATTCCATCTGTTTTAAAATGAGTGTTGTTTAAAGTTTTTGCACATATATTAAGAAATGCAAAATAGTTGTCAAAAGATATAACTCTTTTACTAAACTACCCCTATAACAATTGGTGTGTTTTCCACAAAAGTAGAATATATTACTTTGAAAGTAGTGTACACAACATTAATTAGAGGGCATAGTTGTTTTGGGCTGACCCAAGGCCGAATCCAATTAGGTTCTAGTTCGTCCCGAACCTCAGAAGCATGCAACACCATACGATGGACTTGCCCTATATCCCACTAGATTAGGGTACGAACCAAGAGATCCTGACCTACTAGTCTGGAAGTCATGCTACGAACTACCTTGATGGTCACACCTGTCCCGTAAGGGACGACTGTCCAGGTGAAGGATCGATAACCAAAACAAAATTTACCCACTATATATACTCATGCTTAGCCTTGAGTCAAAGACCAAAGGTGAAGATGAAAAACTTTTGAGGACTTAAAGTTGAAGAAAAATTTTAGAGGGACTAAAACGAAAAATTAACATATCTATATGAACCAAAAACATATTTTTCCTATCATATAGTTTCAAAATTCTACGTTGAAAAGTGAACATGACATTCATTTTTAAACAATTTTTTCATTGAAAAGACACTCATTTTAAAAGAGATAAAGTATTGATTAAACTCGAGGAGTGTTTCTTCCGTGATTAATATTTCTCTTAAAAATGAACAAGGCTTAAAAGGCTTCTCCTTGGAACCAACTCTAGGGTGGGGATTAGACATTAAATTATTCAGTTTTATATAACCGTAATTATTAAACATGTTGAACTCAAGTGACTTCTGGGCTTCAATTAAAGTAGATAAGTATTTAGTTCAGTCATTAACTAGAACAATCTTAGACTAGATCTTATGGTATCATTTCATAAGGTAGATGTTCATTTTAATATCATTTCTATGTGTGCTGATCTCATCAAAACTTCAGTTAATTAATACAGTTTTAACTTTATCTCAACCAATGGAATGATATTTTCATGTGGAATTTCTCCTTAAGCACTTGAGAAACTAAATTATTAAATATTAAATGCAGTTGTCATTTGGGAACATTGGAAAATTATTCGTGGGCAAGGATTCAGGCCCTTTTCTAAATTCTTTGGAGAAACTTTATCAAGGCATGGTTCCAGGAGTGAGAGCCTATCCAATTAACATTCCTGGTTTTGCATGCCACCATGCTCTTCAGGTTCATTTCTTAATTAAATTCTCATTTCAATCATCAACTAGCTTGCATCATCCTCTCAAAAAAAACTTTGCTTCATTTAATAGTAAAAGAAAACTTTGCTTCAATTTATTCCTTGATTCTATAATATTCACTACTAAAAAAAACCTTCATCACTTTTGATCCTTTTATTTTTTCTAAATTAAAATTTTAACTCTTTTATTTCTAGGTCAGGTTTTTGGTCCACTTTGTTTCAAAACTTTCAAAATTTTCCATGCCGCAGCCAAAATTTCAGAGTTTTGCTACGACGGGAACATCATTAATGAGGTTGCATTTAACTGACACATAAAACATGATGCTACATCAAAAGTAGATAAGTCATATCATTTGTCACATCATTAATGACAATGTCACATCAGCGAAAATCCCTTAAAAACGGGTGGTGTGGAAATACCAAAAATTATGCAACAAAGGAACCAAAAATCTGATTTTAAAAATGAGGTACCATAACTTAATTTAGGTTAAATAGATGAATTAAAAATGCATGTATACATAAATTAAATTTGCATTTCAATTATCAACAAGTTTGCTCTAGTTATAATTCCTTGATATTATGTAGTATTGGACTTTATAATAAACATGTATACTCCTTAAAATTTTAGTGTAGAAGAAAGCTTGAGGACATTTTCTTGATGGAGTTAGCTAAGAGAAAGAAGGAAAATAAGGTGGAAATAGTTGATCTAATGGATGGGTTGATGCATAACGAAGATGGTGATGACAAATTGAGTGACAAAGAAGTTGTAGACAATATTGTCTCTCTATTGGTTGGTGGATATACTTCTACTTCCCTTGTATCCATGTGGGCTATTTACCTTCTAGCCAAGTATCCAGTTGTGCTAAAAAAGTTGAGGGTACGCCAAATTTGTTTCTTACAATCATGATTTTAAATTGTGTTTTGCAAATCATCGTGTGAAAATTGTTGTTGCATCTATGAAGCACAAACACTTATTAGATTAGCCGTGTTTTGGTGTCGGATACATGTCATGTCCAACATCGATACAAAACCGACACATATAATTGCACTGAATTATGTGATTTTCTCAAATTTTTAGCGGTGTCAATGTATTCGTGTCCCTGTTAGTATCCGTACATCACAAATGCATCCTCCTTAGAAAAAAAATACAAACCGGTCTCTAAATTTGCTGCTAATGTTTATATTTTTTATGGGAAATATTAACGAGTGTCCCCGATGCACTCTTTAAAGACTATAAGTAGAAAGTATTTATGAAAATACATGCAATAAATGCATTGGAAATTGAAATATTTGACTTTTTCAAAAGATAATTACTTATTTTAGGATGCTTAAAGAGTGTCCCGGAGGTACTCGTTAACGAGACCCATTTTTTATCTCTAATTTTTCTTGATCATTTTAATTTTTTAGAACTGTATTTGTCCACAATATATTAAGGATTCAACCATAGTATTAAACTTATAATTATGACAATAGATTTTTTATTTATTTTGTCTGCTTTTTGTTTGGAATTGCAGGAAGAGAACATGGCTTTTAGAAAGGGAAGTCTAGAGGATTATGTTACAGCTAAAGATGTTTCAAATTTAAAATACACAAACAAGGTCTTTAATCGGTTGTTCAAACATATATTTACGTAGGGTAAGACCTTAGTTAATTATATTATTAATTTGATACTATATATTAATAATTGTACACAGGTCGTTGAAGAAGTGATAAGAATGTCCAATGTTACGCCTTTTATTTTCAGAAAAGCAGTAAGTGAAGTTGATTATAAAGGTACATGGTTGCACTTCTTGAGAAATTTATTAATCTCCGTATCTTTTTCCTTCTTTTTTTCTTAGAGGATTTGTCTCTTTTTCCTATCATTTAAAAAGGAATAAATTGTTTCTAAACTATATTCAAAATATAACCAGTAGTCCCTAATGTTAGTTTTAATTCAAGTTAGTTGAAATTAGTTAAAATTGTTTGTTGAGGTTGTTAGCTACTTTTGTGCAAGTTAGTTAGTTCTGGATAATTACTTGTATAGCAAGTAATGTAGATTGCTTGTAAACTACCTCCTCAATCTACTTCAAAGGATTTCATCTACTTCCTCGATCTTCAATACAAATAACACATGTAACAAATAGATAAGAATAATATTAAATATTAAAAAAATGTAACAAACATGATATAAATTTTTTTTTTTATCATTTAAAAGAGTAGCAAACTAGATGAGTATATTTATACTACTTACTTTTTCATTATACCAATTATATTTTTTTTTTGTTATATTGTTGGTGTCATTGAAATAAATAATCACGATTAATTTGGTTTGTTATAACTTGAAAGCAACAAACAATTACATTTTTAGTTTTAATCCAAATCAAATTTCATATAAAAAACACCGTTAATATTTTTCAAACGTTAGCGCAATAAAAAGAGCGGAAAGACGGACCCGTCTTTTTGCTAGTAAATATAATGTAAATACAATTTCATTGCTAATGAAAATCATAAGTTTACAATCAACTATAAGTTATTTTGTTCTCTCTCGATTCTAATTCTTTCTCAAACCACAAATAACTTGCAACTATTGTTAATCCATTAAATTAGTCCTTTAATTTCTTTAAAATAGGAGATAAATCATTTTAGAGACTTCGATGGATTTAATAAAGTTTAGAGACAATATTTTAATTTTTAATTTTTTTATTAAAAGGAAAGCAGTAAAAGCAAACCAAACTACACAACTTTCTGCTGGTAAAACTCAGAGCCATCCCCAAAAAAGAAAGATGAGATCCAACGGAGAAGGAGCAGAAGCTCGCATTTTCATACTACAAAAAATGAAGTGTTTCCCAAAAGCGGGCAAAACCCTTGGAAAATACAAAAAAAAAACCTCGAGAGAAACATGTTTTTTGAGAGATTATTTAGAGGTGTGCACTCCTCAAAAAAACATTGGTCGAAAATGCTTTCCAAGAGGTTTTACCCATCGGAAATTATTACCCAAATATTATAATCCTGCGTAATTACTCATGGAAAATTACCCAGTTACCTAAGGGTTGTCCATTTGGGTAATGATGTCAGAAAAAATGACTAATGTGACAGTGTGTCAGTTCATTTATGAGTGACTTTTTCAGGGGATCCCCCTTTGAAATATTTTATTTTATTTTTATTTTTTAAAATAATGAAAATTAATTATTTAACACATGCATATATCACAACTTTGTTAATAAAAAACAAATCAAATTTAAACTACAATTACAATATTAACAAAAATATCGTGACACATCCTGAAAAAATATTATTACATACTCTACTAATAATTATTACATTAACACATATTTTTTACTGATACAGTGTGACCTTTTTGGACCAAATACTAAGACAGTTGGTGATTGTTATACAAGAAATATAAATAATGTCATGTTTATGTGTCCCTAGTACCTATGAAAGTGCATTTAATTCTTAAAATATAACTAATGTCATGTTTATGTGTTCCTAGTAGCTATGGAGTTTACAACTAATTTTGTGACCATGAAAACTATATTTTGTAGGTTATATGATACCAAAGGGATGGAATGTAATTCTCCTCCTTCGTTATCTTCATACAAACCCAGAAAATTTTACGGATCCCATGTGTTTTGATCCTGAAAGATGGAATGTACGTATATACACGATGGCTCTAAATTTGAGTTTTGATATTTTTTATATATGTTAGTTTTTTTTTTTTCTTCCTAAATTGACAATAAGTAACGATATATATAAATTCTTAGGAGCCAGCAAAGCCTGGAACATACCAAGTTTTTGGAGCTGGACAAAGATTATGCCCTGGAAACATGCTTGCAAGAATTCAACTAGCACTTCTCCTTCATCATTTGTCCATAGGATACAAGTAATGTTTGATCCTGGTATTTGATAGATACTCCATCTGGTCATATATACAAGAACAAGTTGCGTCAACAAAAGCTGATGTATTTGTATTAAATTTTTGACCAAATACATCAACTTTTATTGAGTCATCTTTTTCATATATATAGAGACGGAGATTATAACATGTTTTTGGTTTTATCTTTGACAACAAGGTAGGATGGCTATTAGCTAAATCGTCTAATTTTGATTCTATATATTTATCAATTTAATGCAGGTGGGAGCTTATTAATCCAAACGCAAATATAATTTATCTTTCACATGCTGCTCCGGCTGATGGAGTCGAGGTCAAGTTCAGCAAATTGTGAAGAAAAAATCATGAAAATGGGATTGTGCTCAATCCCCTCTAAGCCAGTTTGAACCGTTTTCCATTTCTTAGTGTGTTAGACTACGAGAATGCTAGCTTAATTTAAACCTTGATGTTTGTTGGTTGCTACTATTGTTCTGAATAATTTTCCTTAATGAATTTAAGTAGATATTTGGATTAGGTGTGTAAACACATGTCTCATTCAATATCATAAAAGTGATTGAAGTTTGGTAAAAAAACAAAATTAATAGGTTTACTCTAGCATGATTTATCTATGTTTGATAAAATAAAATTTGTTTGAGTGATATTTTTTCCGTACATATGTAATTAGTTTTTATTTGATATTTGTTTGAGTGATATTAATCAACGGTTCTTATGAAATTATTGTTGAAATTGATTCAAAATTGATGTTGAAGTTTCTGCAATAAATATTGATGTGTTGTTTCTTTCCTCTTTTTTACATGGATTGCTTTGGTTATGTTTGTGGTGTTGTTTCACACTTAGAATTAGGTCTCTTTGTTGTTGTTGCTGCTTGAGACTACTTTGCTCTCTTTTTATTTTTCCAGCAAAATTTATTAGTAACCAAGTCTCTACTTAATTATTATTACTTCCTTTCATCCACATATCTAAGTTTCATCGGTGTGGTTTTATTGTTCAAATTCACAACAGTTATAAATATGTAATTGCCAAATATTTTCTATGCCTCTTTTTAAAGAAAAGATAGTTCTACTAATTTCCTAATATTGAGACACATTTGATTTGATATTTGTTGATTTTGATGTTGTCAAAAACAAAACAGTTCTACTTACAATCAGACAAATTAATTGAATAAGCCAGCTACGAGTTTTATGAGAAATAAAGTTTTCTTTGGTTAATAAAAGTGTTAAACAAAAAATGGTCAAATTGGTTGTAGTTGGCTTTAGATAGTTTCTTAATGGCTTCATAATTGGTGCTTGTTGTGGTGAAATTATGTTCTTATTGATAGTTAGCAGTTTTCTTCACATTTGTATGTAAATGTGATTTTGTGATATCTGTAACTAGTTGTTTAGATTTCTATTAATAGTTATGCATTACCTGTATACTCTAGAAAAGTCTTAACCTAGGACATTCGTATCGTGTCAGTGCTTCATAGCATGTAACTATCAAATTATGGTCGAAAAATAAATAAGGGACCAGTTGTTTTGGTTCTGGTTCTGTAATCTCCCACAACATAACAACCTAGAGTTCAAATCATGGTTGAGTGTCAAACAAGACCTATTTTTTGAAACATACAAAAGATCAAGCAGGAGAAATCTTAAAGGAAATCTAAATAATAGTTGAGAATATAATCTTTAATCTTCATGCAATTATACAAAAGACCAAGCTCAAAAGACTTGCAAAAATCTCAATTACCAACCATACCTTTTACTTTAAAAGTCTATAACTCAAATTCATATTTAAGCCACAGGGGACACTATAACCTGATCAAGAACAGGACCACAGAGAGAGCCATAATCATCGATTCTTGTATGATAGAAAGAGCTGTAGAATGTGAGTCTAGTCCTTGGTGCAATAGCTTTAAACTTGAAACTCACAGTTATGAATTTACCCTTCCCTTCAGATTTGAAGGGAACTTTAAATGTATCTTTTGCAGCAAAAGCTTCAACCATCATTGATCCGTGACAACCATTTTTCGCGTCTCCGACTGAGAATGTGATCTTGTAGACTTTGTTAGCTTCTGTTCTGAGAATTTGTGCAATGGCGCTTTCTCTGCCGGCAACAAGCTCAACTGCTCCAAGTCCGAATGGGATGTTGAAATGCTTTGAGTCGATGAATTTCACTGCTTTGAGAGACTCGACAATCCAACCAGGAAGTGGTGAGTAGAGATCTTCTTGTTGTGGTGGGAGTAAAACGCCGTTGGTTGAGTTGAAAATTGGGAATGGACCCTCTTCAAAGCTAGGATTTTTCACCAAATTAACTGCAATAGACCATAATCATTAATGGCTTTATCAGAAAATGAGAGTTTCAAATACACTAAACACCAAAAGAAATGCTGAGAAAAATCAGAAAGATCATATTTTGTAGCACTAACACTTCAGGCTAAAGACATGTCCATCCAACACGACACCAACACATGGTTACATTCAATCATTTGAATCTCTCAAATCATTAGCAGTGACATGTCAGGGTCATTATTGTGTCTAATATTTGTGTATGTGCCCATGCTTCATAGGTAAGGATCTAATATCCTTCAAGGGGACTAAATAGAGTTAATTGTTCAAAGATGAAAGTATCCATTAAAAAGTGCAACTTTTTTAAGTGTGTTTGGTTTGTAGTTGCAAAAAAACATACATTTGAGGGACCAAATAAATATTTGAAGTCGATATGCCAACCAAATACATACTTGGTTATTAATGCATTAAATGTTGCCCTTTTCAATTAATTATTTGGTTCCATAACAAAGAAACTCCTTAGCAAAACACTTTCGAATAAATAACGATTGATTTTTAGGACACATCGAAAATATGATTGACCAAAGAACATGGAAACAAACTTCATCTTAAAATTCATTAATACAAGCAAGATCCACATGACACACCTCAGTGGTGGAGAACTGATAGATCTATCAGTTAGTATACAAAATTTTACATTCTTAATTTCAACAAGTTCTTATCAACCTTTCAAAAAAAACATTCGTATTAAGTACATGTTAGATTCAATTATGTAGGACCTAGAAGTGAAGGGCATAGGCATGGTATGTGCATCAGGGTTGTCAAATTTTGTTACGCAACAGTGCTATCGCACCACTACTATAGTTACTATTTGACATCATTTTGTACCAAGTCCGTGTCATGTATCACGGTGGGTTGGACAAAATTACGGCACCACCATGATTTTGTCAAAGCTACAAAGTGTAGTTTTTGCAAAATCACGGTGTCAAACTCACCATGATATCAAACAAGCACTAAACAGCATATTGGAGAATAATCAAAAATTGTTCAAAGTTTGCTACGCTATAGATAATATTTAACAAAACTGATGTGGATATGTTTCATTACCTCTTGTAGGCATTGGAGGGTAAAACTCTCTGATAGCAATTGCATCAAGAAGTGGACCACAAGTAGGATCTTCTTGAACACCAGGATTATGAAAAGTCACTTTAGCAACATTAGATGTAGCTTTAAATCCCCAAGCAATAACATCACCATTGAGACTATACAATGTTTGCAAAGGAACATCACCAGTTTGTGGAGGCACAGAGATTCTCAAAACTTCATCTTGTGCACAAGTTCTTGATGCACCAAGAATTAAAGCATAGAGTTGACCAGGTTTGACCTTAATTGTTTGAGAAATTGAAGCTTCATTTCCTAGCCTCACAGCATGTGCTCCATGAGTCACTGGAAAAAACATGCCTCCTGGTTGAGGACCACCAGTCACATACTCTACCAAACCATTGATTTCCCATTTTGGTAGTGAAAATTTTCCAATGAGCTTGGTATTCTTTAGGTCTTTAGGGTTTGGCTTCTCCTCAAAGTTTCCATTTTGAAGATAAACTGCAAAGATAAAAAAATTACACACCAAACAACTTTAGATCCTGTTCTGTACACCAAAAAGTCTCGCATTGAGGCTAAGTAGTTTATAATCACCCATTCTTCTCAATCGAGGTTGCTTTTTAACCAACAAAAAAGACTTAATAAGACCAAAACCTACAAAGCACAAATACTTGTCTCAAATATCATGTTTCAGTGTCGGATACATAACACTGACACATGATTACATAGAATTATGTCATTCTCTCAAATTATTATCGGCGTCGACATGTATGTGTTGTGTCCGGTGTTTGTGCTTCATAGACAAAAACAGACAATGCCTCAACAAAATGGGTGCAACGAATTTGGGGTCCCAAATAGGAATATTTTACTGATTAAAATAGCATTAATGACCATTTTACAACTATGTCTGAGAAATTGGAACTTTGTTCTTTGAGTTTACAAATTAAACTCTTAGCTCTCTAAGCTGAGACCTCATAAAAAGGTACCAACAAATTCATTGTTATTAAATTTATTAACAATCAATCAGATCCAAGCACAGTATCTACTCCATCTTGCTTACCCACTCAAACTTCACCATAAATGACAGATCTTAAAGCTACCCACAGTTTTTTTTACAAGAAATGAACCCATAAAGTGACTCCAACAACCACATCAAAGTATAGTAAAAAAAAAAGGACTTAAATGTCACATTGATAACTTTTTAATCAAGAAAAAATCATCTAAACAGGAAAGGCAAAAAAAAGGTATGAAGCATAACTATTTCTCTTACATGTTACAAGAATGAGCAAAATGTATCCAACAATGGAACATATGAAAGTAAAAAATGTAACATTGATTTAACTAAAATAAAATAAAATAAAATCTTGAACAATGTTTTATTTAAAAAACTCGGTATCCAACTTAAGAGCCGACTAATCCAAAGGGTTCAATCTCATTGTCTACTTGCAGGGGCGTCATTTATAATATAGACTTAGCCCACCGAAATTGGTATCAGAAGGAATCGAACGCAGAGACCTTGAGTGGACTGAGGGAGGAGTACACTTCAAGGTCTCTACTCAACGACTAGGCCAACCCCAAATTGGTAAAATCTTGAACAATGTTATACTATATAGTGTAACACTATAACAATAAATGAAATGGTTTTAGATGTAAATATTACCTTCTGGTATTCTAGGCTGAAGAGAAGCAAAAGCTGAAGAAGCAAAGAAGAAAGCTAGAAAGATTGAAGAAAAGAGAGACACCGCCATTGGAAGTTGAAAGAGTGTGAAGAGTGAAGAGAGTTTGGTTTTGCTCTGAAAAAGCAGAGCTAAGTATGGAAGTGAAGTAGATAGATAGATAGAGAGGTTGGGTTGGTTTTTATATCGGAGAGAGAAAAGGGTTTATGGAAATTATGATGGATACCACTTACCAAAAATCATGTAGAAAAAACTCTTTTTTAAATTTTGAAAACTGTACAAAAAAAGCTATTTGGATGGAGCACATGTTTTGTGTCTAAAGTTCAAAGTTTTGAATTATTTTTTTCCAAACCGACTTTTTCTCCTTAATTTGTGCTGTGAGAGAGAGAGCATCTCTTAATGGGTGTTAGCAATTATTTTTCATAAGTAGAATTATATGTAATGTTTGATTTTTTTGGGTAAGAGATACAGGTAATTATAAACATATAAAATAGATTTTTTGGTGTACAGTTTTTTTTGTAATGTCCCGTAAATACAATTCAACCGATAACCAAAAAGATATGTGAAGTATATAATATATTGAAGATTAAGTTTTAATATATTGGTGTTAACCATACGCGTGTGCGTAGGATATCCAATGTAAAACTGTTGTAATTACACAAAGTTTGTATGAAGTTTATGCATTAAAGTGGTGAGTTACTGTGATTTTGGTAAAAAAATGTGGATTGCAAAATGCAGATCCTTACACATGTGATTTTAACCATTGAATTATTAAAAAAAGGGGTAGAACCAATTTTTATACTATTGTTTCTCTTCCACTTAACACTTTTTGTGTTGTGATTATGCTGATTTTTTTTTTAAAAGATTGTGCTGATTTTGTTTATTATATTTTGATCTTTTCAAGAAAATTGTCCTTAAAACTGAACTTTAATTTAAAGTTGTGATATGGAGCTTTTTTGTTTTTGAGAGGAGATATGGAGCTTTCTTGTCATCACAATATATTCTAATTAAAAGTTTCTTGTCTATTTTTTTCCCTTAAATTTATTGTTATTTTTCATTGTCACCGCAGCAGAGTTTAATTTATTGTTTTGTCTTTAGACTTTTTTATTTATTTAAAATCAAAATCTTTACCAACTTGGAACAGACACACACTAAAATATCATAATTTGTCTTTCACTAACTCTTCTTTGTTTATTGTTTTAACAATGTCGGTGGTTAATATTTTTTTTAACTTTTATGAGGTTGCAAATTTCAAACGTAGGTCAAGGTGATGATCTCATGTTCTACAGCACTCTTTAACGTGGAGATACTACGTTTAATGTACCACGTTAACAGTAGATGCGTATAAGAACTGTATACATACACACAGTTTATATACGCATCTACGTATGATTTTTAGATAGATTCAAAAAAACAATAAATATTAGGAAAGGGTTCGAACACAACACAAACTAAGAGCCTGTTTATGTGAGCTTCTACATCCATCAAAAGCAATTCTGGTATTTTCAAAAGTGAAAACTAGCAATTCCAACATGTTTGATTCAGCTTCTCAAAATCAATTCTCATCTCTAAACGCAATTTTGGTTGAAGCTACAATTCCTAACTTTTGAGTTTACTGAAATCAATTCTCCATTAAATTTTTTATTTTAATTATTACAACCCATTATTTTTCTGTATTGTCCTTTATCAATTCTCCTTCATTTTGATTTGTACTTAATTTGATGAACCAAATTTAATCAAAAAATAAAACGAACCAAATTAGCCTCAGAAAATATTTATGGTCATGAGTTACCAAATTTTGGATTTTTCTTTACGATTTTTCCGTCCAGATTTACTGTATTTTTTTTTATGCTCTATTTTATCATTTTTAGCAACCAGCTCTATTATTATTTAACTTAAATATATTTTTATCAAAAAATATAAAATACATAAAACAAATATTTTGTAAAAAAATTTTAGTTTAATGATCATGTTTATTATTTTAAAATTAATATATAGAAAAATTTATTTATTTAAATTAAATAATATATTTGCATTTAGTATTGGTCTGAATATACATTCAACTATGTCCATTTTAGTAATTATACATTCAAAAGCAATTTTGATCAAAAATATCCAAACAACATCAATTTCGTTTAATCAATTCTACATTATTGTATCCAAACATAAATCAATTCTCTCAGAATCAATTCTGTCAGAATCAATTCTTTTAGAATCAATTCTATCAAAAGTTGAACCAAATACACACTAAAATTACATATCTGTTTTTCGAGTAAGGCAAACCAGAATAATCGCCTCATCCTTTGTTCGCAAGCTGTTGTAGTGTGGTCTAGATGTGGATTCCTCGACGTGTCTGCATTGTGTGCTAATAATCCTTCGAGTAATATGGGAGTTACCATACAAATGTTAGTAAGTATGATAGGGAGTATCGCCCCTATCATAATGTGGAACCTATGGTGCACTCGCAACAAGTTCGTGTTTGATGGTATCCAACTGATAGTCTCAACTACAGTTTCTGCAGTTTATGCGCAATTGCAAGTTTCACAGAGCACATTCAACAATACTATTTCAACAGCATTAGTTAGGCCCACTCATAAAGTATGTTGGCAACATGGTGATAATGATACAATGGTTCTTAATGTGGATGGCAGCGCTTTAACTAACCCAGGTAAAGCAGGATATGGTGGATTAGTTAGAAATTTTGAGGAAAAATTTCAATTTGCCTTTCTATGGTAGGGTGGGGTTGTCCAATATTCTGCATGTAGAAATCCATATCCTTATGATTGGGATTAAGCTTTGTTGGGAAGCTGGTTATAAGAAACTAGTTTGTTTTTCTGACTCTCTTCATGTAGTGCAATTACTGTCAAAGAAAGTATCGAGGCTTCATCACTATG
>Ga0228711_1006309_pt1 | contig 17680 bp, 11 predicted proteins | sample MedpolnodulmetaG_2_FD_177996 | JGI IMG/M metagenome (GOLD analysis project Ga0228711, IMG submission 177996) | Root nodule microbial communities from Medicago polymorpha collected in Santa Monica, California, United States - brown nodules | ecosystem: Host-associated > Plants > Roots > Nodule...
GAGAAATACTAGCGACACACATTCTAACACATACTTTCTAACACACCCTCTTTGATTGGTTGAAATTCACATAGGTCCCACCAAACCATGTCGGTCCCATATAAATTTTGTGGGTCTCATGTGAATTTTAACCAATCAAAATGAGTGTGTTGAAAAATGTGTGTTAGAATGTGTGTTGATAGCATTTCTCTTTTTTTAATTATAATATGCAACTTTAAGTAAAAACATTAACCAATGAGGATTCCATTCAGAAACACCTTATATTAATATTACACAGGACAAAAATGAGTTGGCATTGTCAGCCGTCCTCACCTTATATTTTGGCTTATAGTAAAATTTTAAAAGAAAATACAATAATAAGAGAATATAGAATATGACAGACATATGGTTATTACATTTGAGTTTTTGCTAGAAGACATCTTTTAGAGGTGTCTTGTAGCAAGCCACGGCCACACCTGTTATCCACTTTTTAGTTATAACTTTACTAAAAGATACCTTTATAAAAATTAATTGGTGTCTTTTAACAAATGTCAATAGGATAACTTTCTATGAAGGTGTTTTCTAGCAAAACCTATTACATTTTATATCATTTTCTTTAGCACCACCCTTGAACACAGCTTTCACTCATCAGTTAATTTCCAATGTTGAAATTGTCAATCTTCATAAGATCATAAAATCTTGTAGCCAAACTCTCTTTCAAAGCAGGGAAACAGGAATTTCTCCAATCATAGTCTCCAACAGTGGCTTGTTATCTATAACTGCATATTCATGTTCAGGAATTGTGTCATCTTTAGAGAAACGAAGCGGTGATTAATTTAGTTATAGAATAAAAATCAAATTAGTGCATATTTGTTGAGATATAGATAAACTTAAATTATGACTTTCAAATTTTATGCGCTCATGTAAATTACTAACCCCTAATGTTCCAGATGGTGATTGTTTGTAGAAAACACTAGCACCAGGTGGGAAATTTTGATCTTTGAAGGCTTCTCTAAATTTCTCAATAGCCTTTTCTTCTTCATCACCGTATGTTCCATCGGATTTCATATAAGCAACACAATTTTCTGATACCTTCCTCACATATTCACGACCATCCAAAGTTTTTAGCTTTCCCCCTCGAACCAATTTCTCAAAGGGGCCTAAAATAGTAGTCATATTTCATTATCCAATCATTCAATACAAAGTTGATCGTAATTTTTTTTATCAACAAACAAATATAATAATTAAGTGGTTAACGAGCTTCGGTTAAGTTTTGGTTAAAGATGAATTATTCAAAAAATCACATGTTTAAATCATGATCAAATAATTATTGATCAGATTTTATTTAGCTCTTGGTAGAATTCGACATTTTTCCTATAAATAAAATAATTAAGACCGAAATATAATCAGATTTTATGTTTGGTAAAAATCAGGTTAACTCCGCTATTTTTTTCAAAGAATTTAATTTATATGCACTATGAGCGTAAAATTATTTTACAAATAAATTTAATGGTGTATTGTTACATCATGTTATGTGTTTTTTTCCGAGTAAACATCATATGAATTATCATATTCATTAAATGATGTGATAATATAACATTAGATTAGATGCATGTGTAAAATAAAATTACACTAACAATATATAGAAATAAAACTCTTATTTAATGATAAATTCATATTTTTAACTCTTCCTTATTTTTCGTCTCGTTAATTTGAAAAGTTGTGTCCTTGTGAGTTTAGCTCAGTTGATATAGACAATACATAATATATGCAAGGTCGGTTTGGGGTTCAAACCTCAGCCACCACCAAAAAAAAATTGATAAAGTTGTGAACATGCCCGTCTATTACTATTTTTTATTATACAAAGTCTATATATGACTGCCTCATAAAATAAGAATATAGAAAACGACATCCACGTTATTCTTGAAGAAAATTCAAAGTATTGACTAGGTGTGAGCTAACTACCTTTGATGATGTCTCTGTAGAAGTCAAGGGATTCCAACAACTCAGCTGCAGTCCTACCCTTCCACTTTGAGGAAAGTGATGGCACTGCATTCTCCTCCAAATAAACTCCTATTCCCGTGACCTTCACAAATACTCCATCAATGAACACCCCTCTTGCCCCTACAAGAATACATATATAATTGACATATACAATAAAAAATCATTACTCAGCGAGTAAATCACTTAGCAATAGTTAGTCATCACTTTTTAGTCAGAAAAATATGTCATCGCTTTGAATTGCTCGAGTCTGGTTTACGTAAAAAATGCTAGGCCCAAGACTCTTATCTGTCATACATCTACTAGTTGTGCTCCAATTAATAGGACAGATTACAAGTCTATATATTTAAATTTACATTTTTTTTAATTATTTAAGTAAAAGAAACTTCTTCTACTATAAAAGAAAAAACAAAAAAAACAAGATGACAAATTTGTAGATAAAGAAATAGCTAGGTTAAGATAAAAATGGAGGAAGAGATATAGGAAGAAGATGGAAGAACAAATGTTTTTAAATTTGAATTTTTGTCTTCTCTTCTTTTGAATTTGGTCTCTCTACTTATTTTTGTTTTTTGGTTTTAGTCTCTTTTCCTGTGCGACTCATCATCCACTTTACAAAATCAGTATCATTTGTCATGTCGCATGCTGTCATGTCACATGCACGTTTTTGTAACAGACCTTGACATCATGGACAAAAATCGCAACATTTACATCTTACAAGGTTTGTTTAAAAAAATGAAAACCAAAATTTCACCAACTTACGGGGACTAACTACATATTTAAGCCTTGTCGAATGTATAGGCTTAACAAGGCTTGTAAAATAACATATTACAAAGGTATTGATATTTTCATATTAGATAACCTATATAACGAAAACAGGTCAAACATATTATTCTAAACATACATATTTTCACTTCATTGAAACTTACTAGTAATTAATTTTGAATGAGTGAAAAAACCTATTAATTAATTGTTTATGAAAAAACAATACTCCATAATGCAGTTGTTAAAAAAAAACTCCATAATGAAAACACAAACAAGGAAATAGGTCTTGGTGGAACCCGGAGGTGTCACCACCACTGGGAATTCAAGGATCTCAACATTCACTCCGGTGATGGATGCTGCGGTGGCCATAGTATATCTACCACTGTGCTAAATTGAATATTTTGTTTTAATTTGATGGAACATTTGCATAAGGAAATTGGTTTATATAGAACACATTCCAACTAACAAAAGATGATACACTTGATGTTGAGGTCAAATTTGTTTAATTGTTTGATATCATTTATTGAAAAATCACTAGTAGGCTAAGAAAATAATAGTGGACAACACGTTATAATAAGAAAACATAAACATTGTTGTGTTAAAAAAACTACTAATGATATTGATCGATGTGGTGTTTAATTAATTATTGTTGTGAATTTGCTGTGAAAATCACACCAATAACAAAGTTGATATGTGGTGTAAGTGATAATCAAACAATCAAAACAAAGTGTATGAAACAGTTATAAACACAAGCCAAAAGTAGAAAACAGCGAGAGAAAAAGAAGAGAGAACACAAAAGAATTTGTTTACCAAGTTCGGTCCAAATTGACCTAGTCTGGGGGAGAGAGCAGCTCTCTATTTCACTATAATGATGAGTAACTTTACAAAAGAGATATCAATGGGTTACAAGAATAAGTCTCCTGCCTAATTCTACCAAAAGTCTCAATCTCTTCCCGTAACCAAGAGACTCAATCCTAATAGTGTTTCTCAAGGTGAATCAACCCTCAAACCCTAGTGTTTGTTGCCAAGAGACAAACTCTATACAAACTCTAGTTTTGTTGTTCTCTTTCTAAACCCTTGTTTCAGCCCCCTCTATCTCCAGTTTAGTCTGATACAAGGTCTATATTTATAGTAAAAGTATTGCTTAAAATTTGGAACAAATCTGCACTGAAAAATATGTTTCTGTTTTTCGCTACCAGCGCACCATAGTGTCACGTTACGATTCCATTGTGGCACGATTTTTCCAGTGACTTGCTTCACGAAATTCTTCAACCATCGTGGCACGATTTCTGCAGAACCTGATTTTAAGTTAACTCTCACAATTCTCCACCTTGACTTCAAATTAGTGATGATGCCAATTTAACATCAACCACCATGCTGCTCTTTCCCTTGCTTCCAACTACACCATGTAGCTCCACAAGTTTACACCTTACGTCTTCAACCATTGGAATACCTTCCGCCTTTTGAAGATTCTTGCTTCCAACTACGCTAGGAATTTTAGGTAGCTCCACAAGTACACATCTTAACCTCTTCAGCCATCAGAATGTCTTCCGCCTTCTCAAAGATCCTTGTATCCAAACTACACTAGGAATTTCAGGTATTTCTACAAGACTATACCATAACCTCTTCAATACGGAACATCTCCCGCTTCGTTGAAGATCTACTTGTGCCCAATCACCCTTGGCTTTTAGAGTAATCCACAAGTACACACTTTAACCCCTTCAGCCCTCGGAATGTCTTCCGCCTTCTCGAAGGTCATTGCAGTCCAACTACACTAGGAATTTTAGGTAGTTCCACAAGCATTCACCATAATCTCTTCAACACAGGACATCTCCCGCTTCTTTGAAGATCTCCTTGCATCTAATCACCCTTGGCCTTTCTTTTAGGGTAATCCCGCAAGCCGTGCTATACATTCTTCAACCTCCGGAATGTCTTCCGTCTTCATGAAGAATTCCTTGCTCACCACTAGAGCATAGCACCCAAGGTCCTCCATAGTCGTACCATTACCGGTGTGTTCAACTCCACCTCAAGCTGAGTGTACTCTACCTCAACTAGCAAATGCATACATCCCACTATGCCTTCCACCTTGAAACTCCACCTCAACAGGTAGATCATGAGTATTGTTGCTTCCGCCTCTCCAGACTGATCATGAGTATTCTAACCATCGCCTCTCCAGGCTGATGTTGAGTGTTTAACGTCTCTCCAGATGACCACCGCTCCACTAGGCATCATTCTCAAGGTGAGAAACATCACCTTCTTCATCCTCCAAACAACACACCACCAAAGCACCTGCATCCTCAAGATGCACCTCAATAATCTCTAAATCATGAAGGATTCTGTTGAACTCCGTAAGTTGCTCCATGATAGCCTTTGACTCCACCATCTTGAATGAGTAAAGTTGTTGCTTTAGGAATTGCCGATGAGCTAAAGACTTTGTCATATACAAATATTCGAACTTTGACCACATCGATGCCGCAGTTGGTTCCTTCCCTACTTCTCTCAAAACTTTATCCCCGAGGCACAAGACAATGGCACTCCTGGCCTTGTCCACCATCTCGGTCTTCTCCGTTTGTGACATGGTGACTGGTAACGCACCTTCACCCTTCAAAGTTTTCTCACACTTTTGATGTATTAACACCGCTTCCATATTTACCTTTCATAACCCAAAATCATTATCTCCGGTAAACTTCTCAATATCCCACTTTGAACCCATGGTACTTGATTATCCTTTGACCCTTGCCCCACGGTGGGCGCCAATTGTTGTGAATTCGTTGTGAAAATCACACAAATACCAAAGTTGATGTGTGGAGCAAGTGATAATCAAGCAACCAAAACAGAGTGTATGGAACAATTATAAACACAAGCAAAAAGTAGAAAACAACGAGAGAAAAAGAAGAGAGAACACAAAAGAATCTGTTTACCCAGTCCGGTCCAAATTGACCTAGTCTGGGGGAGATAGCAACCCTCTGTTTCACTATAATGATGAGTAACTTTACAAAAGAGATATCAATGGGTTACAAGAATAAGTCTTCTGCCTAATTCTACTCAAAGTCTCAATCTCTTCCCGTAACCAAGAGACTCAATCCTAATAGTGTTTCCCAAGGTGAATCAACCCTCAAACCCTAGTGTTTGTTGCCAAAAGACAAACTCTATACAAACCCTAGTTTTGTTGTTGCCTTTCTAAACCATTGTTTCAACCCCCTCTATCTCCTAGTTTAGTCTGATACAAAGTCTATATTTATAGTAAAAGTATTGCTTAAAATTTGGTACAAATCTGCACTGAAAAATACGTTTCAATATTTCGCTGCCAGCGCACCATCGTGCCACGTTACGATTCCATCGTGGCACGATTTTTCCAGTGACTTGCTTCACAAAATTCTTCAACCATCGTGGCACATTGCTTCTCCATCGTGGCACGATTTCTGTAAAACCTGATTTTAAGTTAACTCTCACAATTATTATATCCTTTTGGAATAGCGGTTTGTTTGAGGAATATAGACTTACTGCCATTAGCCTAAGCCTGCAATTGCAATGTTGATGACCATTAAATCACGATTAGACTGCATATTTTAATCTCGGATTTTAGAGTTTTACAAAAATAGAATAAAAAACAAATCTGAAATTTATAATGTCTAATCTCGTTCCAACAAGCAATGACAATTTGAATGTAAACTTCTGGTGACTATGGAGAATCTTTATTCGTGTTTGAGACATTGATTATTTAAGCATAAGTTTTTTTTAGGGAGAGAGAGACGCGCTTATCAACGGTAGAGAGAACATCATCCTTTTCAATCTTTCCGCCGATATTCGAAGCCAAAGCCATTGCTAGAAATGTTTTTGCGAGAGAATATGGAATCAAATGTGATGAAGAAGATCTGATCCACAAGCATATGACATTTGTCTCAACCTTAATTTGATTTTGTTTTTTATATAAATTAGTTGCAGGCTTTGCAGCATTAATAAACATAGTAATAAAAAAAAACACTAATACGACCCAAAAAAAACTAAAAACTGGTTTTAAAACAATTTATGGAAATCAGTTCCATAATAATATAGTTTTAATATCAAAACCGGTTTAAATAAACTAAATGATACGATCTTGAAGGATTTATGAGCAAGTAGAGTGCACTTGATTACACTTAATTATTTTCCTTTCCTACTTACATGGTATAGTTTATTTTCTAATCCTAAATTTAGAATTCATTATTTCTCTTTCCTTAGATTATGCAAGTTGTTATGCCAATATTGGCTATATATGATTTAACATGAACCAATTCAGATATATTGAATAATAACAAGGTTTCACTTTTTTCCCTAATCTCTCATCTATTTTCTCTCTAGGAGTTTACACTCACTCGAAGAGTGCCATTTTCTTCATCTCTTTTCTCTCTAGGAGTTAACACTCACTTGAAGAGTGTCATTTTCTTCACTCAAAGATAATTAGGATGTACCATTGGTGCCTATTTAAAACTATAAATCGATTTTAAACTGGTTCAGAACTGAACTGATGGTTTGAGAAACTAACCAGGTTTTATTAAAGTGATTTTTAAAAAACTAAACCAAGCCATTAATATGGTTCAGTTTTATATATGAACCGCTAACACCCCTACTTCTTGGGGAAATAACAACAACTAAGTTCAATCTAGAGAAGTTTAGTGGCAAGAATGATTTTCGTCTATGGCGACTCAAGACGAAACTCATTTAGTTCATCAAGGTTTAGCAGGTGTTTTACTTGGAGAAAGGAATTTACCAACTACATTTTCTTGTTTGAATAAAAAAGAAATCATGGAGAAAGCTTGTAGTGCTCTAATTTTGAGTTTGGGGGACAAGCCAATGAGGTAAGTTTCAAAAGAAAAACTTGTTACAACATTTTTGCTTAAATTGAAAAATCATTACGTGAAATCTTTCACCAACAAACTTTATTTGAAGCAAATTCAATATGCAAGCAGGAAAACAGTTGAAGAACACATTGATTGACGAGTTCAACAAGAGCATTTTTTATCTTGAGAACATTGATGTGAGTATGGAAAATGAAGATGAAGATCAAGCTCTTTTACAAGTTCTTTCTTTACAAAGTTTCTTATGAAAATCTTTGTGACACGTTGGTTTATGGCAAGGAATCCTTATATCTTGATTTTATTTTATTTTTATTGGCAAATGTTGGTTGCTAGCAAATTGTTAACGTGGGAGGGAGAAATGTTAGTTTACGAGGATCGAATATGGGACCTCCGTCTTAAATCCCCTTCAACACCCCTTAGCTCGCCAACATCCCCTATTGCTTGATAATGATCACTAAGTTATTATTTCAAAGGAGCTGAAAAATAAATTTGAGGGAAAGGAATAAGGAAACAATGAAGAATTGTTTGCAAAGTCAAAGAACAAGAAGAAATGATCAAAGAAGAAATTCAAAATTGAGAAAAAGGAGGATAAGGATAAAGGCAAGAAAAGAACAAAGAAGGACATTTCAAGATGAAGAATGATAATGAAGATGATACTAATGGCAACTACCAACATTGTTTATGCAGAATGGTTCATGAACTCATTGAGAAAGATTGGTTTTTTGGGTGAAAAACAACTGATGGAGGCAGAGTCATCAAGGGAAACAACAAATAATGCAAGGTAGTAGTAATTAGATCGATAAATCTGGGATTTGAAGATACGTTCCTCAACTTAAAAGGAATTTAATGTCTTTAAGAATGTTTGAACTTTGAAGAATCTGGATGTACTTACAAAGCAACAAATGGTGTCCTAAAGGTTTTGAAAGGTGTACTTGGAGTGATGAAAGGCTACGAGGATCATGGCAAATACATTCTTAAGGGAAACACCACCGCTGGAACTAGAGGTGCTGGCGTATCGTATCCAATACAAATCGAAGAAGTTTGCGGCATCAAAGACTGGATCATGTTAGTTAACAGGAAATGCAAATTCTTCGAAGGCAGGGAGTTTTGGTTGAAGATAATTAAAAAGTTTGTGACAGAAATTCGACGCAAAATTTTGTTCCAATTAAACATGACAGAGACAGAAATATTTTCTGTGGCAAAGTTCCGTCTCCATTTGATATTTTTCTTAGGCTTTGTTTGGGAGTTTGGAGGGGAGGGGAAGGAAAGGCTTTGGGGGGAGAGAAATATTGGGGAAATTGAGAAATCTTTCACATTTTTTGAAAGAGTATTTTTTTAAAGAGTGAAAAATTAATGTTTATGATTAATATATTTTTAATTTTAAGAATATTATAAGAACATAGATTAAATTTGAAGAATTCATATAAATCCTCCCAAACCCCCCAAAACCCTCCTCCAATACAATTTTTTAGTTCCTCCAAATGAAGAGGGTTTTATATTTTGAAGAAAAATAAGCTTCTCCTTCCAATGTCATCTATTTCTTTCACTTACTCCTTCCTTTTTTTCCAAGTTTTTTCTTCCCTTTCCCTCCAAACTCGCAAACAAAGCCTCAGGGAGCACCTAATATGGAACTTTATTTTAAACAGTATGCAGACAAAAATAAGTGAAGTTTACCAATGAATTTCATGAAGCATGTGTAAAAAAAAATTGAAGATAAAAATTGATTTTACACTATCCAAGAGGGCCAAGAGTTTTTTTTTTTTTTTAAGGAAAGAGGGCCAAGAGTTATACCGTGTAATTTGATCTCCTTTTAATTTTGCTTTGACTTAAAAATGACATTTTTTTGTATCGTTACGCCATTGTTCTTTATAAAATGAAACCATGTTTAAAGTTGAACAATCTACTTTGTTTCCAAAGAAAATGAAATAAACAACATTTTCTTTTTACAACTCAGTTAAGCAACTCTACTCGAATAAATTGATATCAACATTTTATTACTCTGATTTGAACAAACAAAACAAATCACTTTTATTGATGAAGATACTCATTAACATTATCTATCACAGAAACAGTACAATAGTAGAAAGCAAGATCTTTCACTTCATATTATTGATACTAAAAGAAGGTAAATAGATATACAAAAAATTAAACGTGTAAACATAAAAAAGTCCATGGTTTCATTCTTGTGCTGCAACGCTTTTGGAAATGTAGTGATATAGGAATATAATCATCATCAGTTTCCAATCTTAAAAGCACCCTCGTTCAACAACGCAGGTAATCTTGCAGCCAAACAGCGCTTAAGATCAGGGGAAACAGCGTGTTCACCGATCATAGTCTCCAACACTGCCGATGAAACTGCCTTGTTCTCTATAAGTGCAGCCTCCTTTTCTGGTATACTTGTATCCGGAGAGAAACTAAGCTGCAACATATGTTTTTAATATACTAGTATTAGTGGAAGGCTTGATTTTTCTTACTTCATTAATTAATTAACAGTAAACCTCGATTAAAATAGTTAACAGAATTAATTGGCATTATTACTAACCCCTAATAATCCATCAGGTGATTGCCTGTAGAAAACAGAGGCACCAGGTGGAAAATTAACAGGCTTGAAAGCTTCAGCAAATTTTTGCATAGCTTCAGCTTCTGTATCTCCATAAGTTCCAACTGATTTCAAGTGTGCCACACAGTTCTCCATAACCTTCCTTGAGTACTCAGGACCACTCAATTCCCTAATCTTTGACCCTCTAATTAACTTTTCAAAGGGACCTAAAACATTATCAATTTATCAATCAACTTGCAATTAACTATATATATATACACTATATATAAGCTTATTAAAAAACTATATATACTATTATATGTACTGGTATATACTGTAATATGATAGTAAATTTGTAATACTATAACATTTAATTGGTTGAACTCAAGTGGATTAATAAGTTAGTTCAGAATAATCGAGTTTAAATTGTAACTAAAACGACTATAAGTTAGACTTTACTTGATTCTTGACCCAACTCATATCAATATGACTCATTTCTTTGAGATAAGAAAGTTAAATAAATAAAATTAAAAATAATATCATCGACACACTTTCTAATTCATTCTTTTTGATCGGTTGAAATCCGTACAGGTCCAACCAAATTTATACCAGACTCGTATGATTTAGTGTGAATCACAGTGAATTTTAGAGTGTGTTAAAAAGTGTGAGTAAAAACTATGAAGCATGCGGACACTCCTCACTCCTCATATTAGGGACATGTGTCGTGTCCAACACCAACACCCACATGTAATTACACTAAATTACATGATTTTCTAATATTATTAGCTGTGTCGGCATGCTTCATATGTTAAAAAATGTGTTAATACTAATCACAAAAATAAATAAATCCTTTAGTTAATTGCAAGGTAGTGAAGTTGATGTATACATACCTGAGATGATGTCTCTGTAAAAGTCAAGGGTCTCAAGTAACTCTTCAGAGGATTTACCCTTCCATTTGGCAGCTAGTGAAGCCACTGCTATATCTTCCAAATAAACACCTATGGCAGTGAACTTGATGAAGTTTCCTTCAATTGTCAACCCTCTCTCCCCAGCGCCACCGAGGAAATATGATTTGCCGGTGACCGGAGAGGTAACCACCGCTGGGTATTCAAGGTTCTCCACAGTGATCGCGGTGATGGATGCAGCCATATTCTTGTTCTTAATTTTTTTTGTTTAGATATGATGTTTCAGATTTTAGTTGAGACTTGTGTTAAGGGGAGATCGGGTTTTAATAGGAAGCGATCTGGCCCAGGCGGCGTTTTTTTGGTTCTAGTTGCATGTATTTTATTTGACCAATTCACCTATTTTGGATTGACCATGATATTTTAACAACCATTTGAAACAACATTTGCGACGACACCTTGGGAAGTGAAAAAGAGAGAGAATAAAAATGAGTATGAGAAAGAAAATTGTTCAAACTCATGAAGTTGTTACAAAGTGGTAGTACAAATATCATTTATCTTTTGGATTTTTCTTTTCTTTGTAATTGTAACCAAAATAATTTCCAATTTTTTTTTCGTGTTTGGAACAGCATATGAAACATGGACACTGCTCAGATTAGACGTATTTCGGTGTCGAACATGTGTCGTGTCTGACACCGACACGACACCGACACTTGTAATTACATTAAATTATGTGATGTTTTCAAATTATTAAATATATCGGTGTGTCAGGTCTTTTGTCGTGTCCGGTATCTGGGTTTGTATCCGTACTTCTAGAAAACAACTTTTTAAACTCAGTTGAACATAAATTCAAAGAAACATGTAGTAAATTATGATCTACTTCGAATAACTTTTTAAACTCAGTTGAACATAAATTCAAAGAAACATGTAGTAAATTATGATCTACTTCGAATAACTCCTACGTTTCAAATATTTAACGTGATTTGTCCATTTTACCTTATATGTTTGGTTACTCAAAAGCAAAGCAATTATGCCCTTTGAAATTGCTTATACTAATAATACTCTAGTTTTTTATTTTGGTTAAGACTAATACTGTAGTTTAAATACCATTAAATTTCCTTTTGCTAATTGCCCGTCAAAAAGCAATTTTAATCAACAAATCAAAAAACACTTGAATTAATATAAATCAACGTACCTTCAATTTATTTTTAATCAAAAAGTGAATTTTCTCAAACTCAATTTTCGTCTTGACAAGACTAAACACACGATAGCTTGTTTAAACCACTTAAATCAGATAAAAATTACATCTAACAATTCAAATAATTGATTTGGCAGGTTTCTCGAAACAAAGCATGAATTTATTGTATTTGATCGGGTTCGCTTGTGTGTCGGTTCTTTGGTTTGAGAGGAGCAATAGGGTTTTTAACAACGAGGAGAGCTTAATTTCTCAGCTCCCAGACAAAACTAAGTTGTTATCTTATCTTTTTTTGTGGCTGAAAAGTTAAGTTTCCATAGTGTTACTATCATACCTGGTGGCTAAGTCCTTTTTTTTGTTTAGGTATTGGTTAATCCTTATTTTTTCAGTTGTTTTATCCTGTTATATGTTTTGTAAAACTTTCGTGTTCTTTCTTGTACACCTTGTGCCAGGGAGAATGCGTGTTTAGTGTTAATATATATTTTTTGGCTTGTTAAAAAAAAGATTTACATATTTGAATGGTCATTCGTACAAATAAAAAAACTCTTTGAATGATCTAACTTTGTGCGCTTTTAAAACTTTTTTTTACAAAAATAAAATAAAATATATATAGCCTTAATCATTTCCAAACTAGACTGAGGAATTTAATACTCCAGTGCGTATCTTTAAAATTAAAATAATTGTCCTCGTGAGCTTAACTTAGTTAGTAAAGACAATGCATAATATATGCAAGGTCCGGGTTCAAACCCCGACTAGAAAAAAAAATTAAAATAACTATTTGCATGTTTACAAGTAATATGTTTTTATTTAGTTTAAAAAAAAGTAGTATATTTTTTTGTATTGTCATTGTTAATATTATTTTTGTTTTTACATACCTTCTTCTAAAATATTTTATTATATGAAGACTTAACTAGTTTATCTTTTAGGCATAAATGAAATTAAAACGTTGTTTAAAAAAGTCAAATTTTATCTAAACTTTGATATCCACCTTCACACCTGATGTGGATTCTAAATCTTGTTTCTACATTGACATCCAACTCCACTTTAAATAGGTTTGTATTTCAATCTCAAAAACTAGTTAATTAATGAGATAAGACTAGAGTGTCCAACAAATATATACAATATTTTTTGAAAAAAATATATGCAAACAGCCCAAAAAGCGCAGTGATGAATCTAATACAGCTTCATCAATACTAGATATAGAGGTAGTAGTGATTTTTTTGTGTGTTAAGTATTTGATTCTAAGGAAATGAAGCCATTGTTACTCTCAGGTTCCCTTGTAAAGTAAATAAAATATTATCAATAATTGTTTGATTTAAAAAGGGAGCATTTGTGCAACGAAGTTGTTATCATATAATTGAAAGATCATGAGTTCAAATTCTAATAACTTGTGTAAAAAAACGGGTACAGTACACTAAATGATAGAACCTCGACACAAAAGCTTTATTTCACTGCTTGATTCCGTACTTGGTGAAGTTCATTATTGCTTGGTCGACGTGGTTGTGATTTTAAAAACAAGGAACAAACTCACATTTGTAAGACAAATGAGAATTCAATTTGGATCAGCAACCCCAATAATTTCGTTTGCTGAATGCTTATGCAGACATTGTGCATTTATTCTCACCTACCCACCTAACTCAACTGACGACTAATATACATGATTCTTTCGTCACTTTTCTTGAGTCGTTATGACATTTTTATGTAATTTTAAAAGTCGCAATTTTTAAAGCAAAAATTCACTTCTTTTTTTTTTTACGAAAAGTCACCCTTAAAAGTCTATATTTTGTTTCCATGAAATAATTTCAACAGTTGACTTGGAAAAAATTGAATATAGCAGATGTGTTTCTGGAAAGTATATAGTAGATGTGTTTAACTCATAGGTATAAGGTATTTCTTAACAAAAATAAAATATAAGGTATTGTTTTCTAGAGACGGGATGTTTGACTCCCATTTTCTTTGTCAAATAGCCTATTATTAAAAATTCACCTATAAATATTAGAGGATTTCTAGTTTGAAGGAGGTAGGCTACTCGAGAATTTTACATTTTATTTTTGTCTTAATTTTAAATTGTATAAAGAATTCAGAAACAAAGAAAAATGTATCAATGGAATATTGTTTGGTCTATATTGATAACTTGAGTAAAGAGTAAACCTTTTATATTTTAGATTAGATGTTTTTAAATATTTGAAAACGGAAACCCCTTTCTTTATCTTTATTGTGTGTAAATACTTTAGTCGGGTAGGAGGAAACTCCCACGTCTGATTTTCAAAAGGGTTTTACTTCTTCTACCGTGCTCATTTCTCACGCGAATTGTTTTTTTTACAAAAATGTCTATGTGATTTTAGAGTTCGAATTGAGTTTTTCCTTTGTCATGGGGTGAAAAAAAATGAGTTTTTCATCAATTCAGATTTTATAATCCGAAAACCTCAACAAAAAAAAATAGGGTGTGTTCTTTCCTTTTTTCGGATTATTGAATCCGAATACCCTTAAACCCCTTTTTTTCAGGGGAAAAAACAGTTTGAATTATATAATCTGAATTGTGTCAGCACAAATTCTAAGTTTGCTTGTAACATGAATAACAAGTTTAAAGATCATTTTAATGTTCCCAACTCTCGTCCTTCTGTTTAAGGTTATTGTTAGTTGTTCATTGTGTAAATAATTTTCTTTTCATTCAATTGAACTTCAATTTGTATCGATATCTTAGGTTTTTTTAAAGGATCTTAGGGTTTTGTTGTGCGATTATTGGGGGTGTACATGAGTTGGGTCAACCCGAAAAACCAGGTCAAACCCACCCAAAAAATCTAAAAATTGGGTTGTGTTGAGTAATGAGATGAGTATGGTTTTAAAAATGAAAAACCCACAAAAAACAACAGGTTTCCAGTAAAACCAGACCCAAACCAATAAACTCACTTACCCAATAATGTTAATATTTTTTTTTTATTTTCATTAGGAAGAAGGAGAATACAGCATATTTTGGTCATCCCTTAAAAAAAAACTTATTTTGGTCAATTTGTCAAAAAATATATATATTTTGGTAATAAGTCAAGTCTAATTTCCCATATTGACATAAAACAATCTATATTGAAAAACAAATCATACTAGAGTTACAAATTTGGATGTTGCACTTTTTGGTTATTTTTATGCCAATGCAATTTTATGTATTTTTTGGTTATTTTTTATGTCATGCAACTTTAGTTTGTTGCAAGTATTTTATGATGAAATTTATTATTTTTATACGCTAAAATATAGTGAAACTAAGTCACACAATTTTTTTTAGAAAATAAAAAAGTTTGGTATTTTATATGAAAAAAAATATGAGGAATCATCATTTAGTCATTTAATATTAATAAAAAATAGAAAAGTAACTTTGGTAACCCACTATCTAACCCAACCCAAACCAAAAATTAGTGGGTTTGTCCAAATCAGCCTAATAGTATAACAAATGATTACTTTACCTCACCCAAACCAGAATATCTTGTATGGATCGAGTCTTTGGTTTGGCTAAACCCAACCTAAACCGACCCACGTACACACACCCCTAGAGATGATGATTGAACACGAATATCAAGATAATGAATTTTCTAATTTCTTGGATTTAGGTCTTTCTATGAAGATAACTCTATATATATAGAGTTAGGATCCGTTGACACCAGACATCAATAGATTCGTTAACACCAAATCATAACCGTCTAAAATTTTAATTTAGCGGCCAACAATTAATGACATAATAACTCCTAGATGGACTCTCCTCACACAATCACACTCACTTTTTAGGTTTTGCTTTTCAATGCTGTCAATTCTCTCTGCCTATTCCTCGCCAAAAATCAACAGTCTAACTTTTGTTCCAATGAAATCTTAAAAACCCGTGGGAATTCTAATTCATACTTTTCCACCTTCTTTATACCAATTATGCAGTTACGATGATTGATTTGAAAGGGGGGAAATCTAATCATATGAAGAAAAAAAAAGGGAAGCTAATCGTTGAGATTACAAGGTACACAATAGTAAAGGGAAAATTTGAAAATGCTTCTCTCAACATTATGAATTAAAATCGGTTCTCGTTTTTATGTTTAGGATGAAATTGTGTTTACAAAATAAGATCCAGATGAACAGAAATTAGAAAGGTAACTCTAATTTAATCTTTAATAAGATCTAGATGAACACAATCAGAGAAGCATGTGCGGATGAAATCAGTTCTCAATATTTAATTTTATGTTCTCGCTGCAGCAGTAGAATCTTAAATTGTAGTTCTCGTTTTTATATTTAGGATGAAATTGTGTTTTTATGTATATTGACAGAGAATGAAGTCGAAATTGAAATATGGGTAGCAAAGGGATGATCGATTATGTAATTTGTCTGCAAGAAGAACATAAACATGAGTCCCTTCAAGAAGAAAATGAGAGCAGCGTGATATGTTTTTCTTTGAAGAGTCCCCACATGAACAATTAGCTGAATAAATGAGAGCCACTAAGATTAAAATAAAGGACGACGATGATTTGGTGTCAACGAATCCATTGACACCTGGTGTCAACGGATCCTAACTCATATATATATATATATATATATATTAGTTTATTTTGGCGGTCTACACAAATATTATTTTCTAGCTCTGCCACTTTATAGATATGGTAATTATTTTTTTCTTCTTCACAAACGATGCTAATTTTTTCTAAATTTGAAGGTGGTAGAAAACAATGATGAACATGAAATTTTTTAATCAAAAATAATTTAAAAATATATAATTTTTTTTTTGAGAGAGTTGCCAACATTAAAAATATATATATTTTTTTGAATTATATATAATTTGATGAGTTGCACATGCCACGTGAGTATTTAATGGTTACATTAGAAATATTTAATAGAGTTGGATTGGATGAGAGATGCCAACATCACAAGGGGTGCATTTGATATGCAATAAAAAAAGGGATAAAATATGACAACTTCAGTGGTATTATGTTCAATCGTAAAACTGTTCTGTGATAAATTGTACTCCCTCCGATCTCAAATGTAAGGAAATTTTCACCTTTTAGGTTCATCCAATAAATAATGTATGTGGTCTATATTATGGATCACATACATTATTTATTGGATGAACCTAAAAAGTGAAAATTTCCTTACATTTGAGACCGGAGGGAGTAGGATAAAGGACACAATAAAACTGAAATTCCACCCATTTGGAGGTGGCTCAATGATTGACTTGAGATCTTGAATTTTGCTCATCTCAAAGTCTCAGATTCGATTTCCTCTAATGTCAATTTTAGTGGGTAAGTTCAAACAGAGCTTTGTTTTGACTTTAAATGGGTTCTTCACAAGTGGACAGTGAGATTGGTCCCATCGAATTAGTCGATTCTCAGATCGGATACTAAGTTTTTAAAAAAAAACTAAAATTCCTGTTTTTCACTAACTACAGCATAACATTTTGTCTTAAATACAAGTTATCTAAAATTCCAAAATAATCTATTGT